>ERZ1370068.3530-contig-2642_pt1 | contig 34207 bp, 40 predicted proteins | sample MGYA00561227_ERZ1370068 | MGnify/ENA primary metagenome ERZ1370068 (study PRJEB38410, sample SAMEA6850437) | metagenome | study: Metagenomic assessment of the ecological functions of the soil: analysis of the soil microbiota associated with the...
CAAGTTATGCGTAATATTGCTGAAGCACGTTCGAAACGCGGCGCAAGCTGCATCGAGACGAGTCCGTAGCTGCGCTGGACGCGGCGAGCATTTCCTTGATCTGCAGGCTTCCACGTCGGTCTGGAAGATAGACGCGCGCAACGAGGTCGTCCGGCTTGGACGGGCACCCCACGAAACGCGAGCGCGGTGGCGAGCGCCGCCGGCCTTCGCATTGAAAGTCCTCCTGCGGAAAGAATGGCACCGCGTCGGAGCTCGGCTCTTGACGCCAGGCCGTTCGGCCACTCCACGCGAATCGCCTGGAACTGCGCGGTGAGATTGATCGCGCAGCCGCTCAGCAACGACACTGGATCCACAAGCGTAAACAAGCGCGCCCAGCGAAGACCGGGCGCGCATCAGAAGCTGGTGAACAAGCGCCGCTTAATTTGTAGGAAGTACCAGATGAGAGCGATGATGATGATCGCCGCCACCCAGCCGGCTGACGATTTGGCACCGGCTGGCAGTGAATCGATCTGGCTCCGCAAGTGCCGTGACTTGATCAAAGTCATGGAGCTGATGCGCGTGCCTGGCGGCCGCGTCCACACTTTGAGACTGCAGTTGGGTCGCCACGTCGCCGCGGGTGAGCGCCGCAAGAACTGTCGCGCGATTCGCCTGCGCGGTGGAAGCTGAGCGCTTCTGGTCGGTACCGATCATCCCAGTCATTGCCGGCGAGAAGGGCATTATGAGCAAAGAGACGATAAGCAGACGGCACAACATTCGGAAGAAAACCGTTGATTGCATGGTCACCCTAGCGAACTGGTGAAACTCTCGACGCCGGGCCTGGCGGCGGAGCCGATGGACGATAGCGCAATTACGGCTGCGACGGGAAGAGATTGTCGACAACGCCAGCAGCGGGCAGGCGCGCAAGCGGCCTGTAGGAGAAATCCGATGCGATGGAACCGATCTGCCGTCCGGATGGGCCTCGGTTGCTCTAAACAGATGATGAGCGGCCACTGTGACGGTGACCGCTGGCACTGAAAACCGCATCGGACTGACTTCCATTTCGTGCAGGGTCTCGTGTGCCCGCACGGTATGTAACACGCGCGCATGGCGTGGTCGACACGGCCGTTCCCAATCCCCGCGGTTGTCGCAACGTGAGCCAACGCGGGAAGCATCGAGGCGAGTACGCCGTCCTTGATGACGGGCGATGGTAGAGCCCAGGCAGCGCGTGGAGCCCAGCGAGCCAAAAGGATCGCATCACCATTGTGTGTGGATTCAGGCTGATCGTCGCGCCTGCATCGTGAAATCTCAATGGGTGGCGCCATCTCCACGCCGGCGAGCAGCGTCAGCGGATGGCCTCGAGCCACGCGCGCCGGTGATCGCCGTGAACGGAAGCGCGAAGAGGAGCAGGTAGAGCGCCCAATGCACCGCCTTCGCGGCGATGCCCATCCAGCGCGGAGACCGCACAGGATCCGTCGCCTGTCCACCATGCGCCACAGCACCCGCAGCACATCGAGCGCGAGCGCACGCGCTTGTTCCCAAGGTTCCGTGCAGCTGCCGATCGACATCTCGGGCGGGCAAGTACACGCGCTGCCTGGATCCTCCCGGGGCCGTAGATGAACGCAACCAGACAAAAAAGACAGCCGTCACCCAATGAAGCCTGGCTCCGTAACGCGAGGGGGGCGTCGCGGTTCATCTTTCGTGTTCCTTCATGGACTCATCAGCTGCCTCGACGCGGCGAGGCTCAGCCCGCGCTGCCCGGTGTAGGCGCTGGGCTGGCACCATGCTCATCGCCCCGCCGGGGGAATCGCCATTGTTCCGGCGCACCGAGCGCCGGGAATCGTCTGTGCCTCCGCGGACTGGCGAACGTCGCAGGGGCGGCCGCACGCGCCCCAGCCGAGCAAGTGATGGGCCTGGTAAAAGCTGCCGTCAGTAGTGGCTCACGGGGTAGCACTGCCTCATGGTTCGCCCTGGCGAGCGATCCGCTGGGCGAATGGCGGCTTTGGGACGCTGATCTCAGCAACTGCATGACTGCAATCGGGCAACGGTGGCGGAACATGATGGCGAGGGCGACGTTGAGCTGACGCCCAAGATGAGCGGCATGGAAGCTGCCGCATGAAGTCCCTAGCCTGCTGCTGACCTTCGGCTCGGCTCGATGATCGCCGGCTTCAGACTGGAGGTCATTCGTCCGTGACCTGGCGCTGCCGCTGCTCGCCGGTTCGGTCTGCTCGCCCTGAAGCTACGTTGGAGGGCGTGGACCTGCCGCTGCAGTAGATCGATGGTCTGCAAAGGGATGGACAGTCGCCGGACCTGGCAATGAATCGCGATCGCGACCTGCCGGAGGCGCCGGGGCCGGTGGTATTCCCTGAACTGGACCGTGCTGACGCCGGCGATAAGATCGATCTCACCCGGCCGATTTCAGGCGCGCGCGGTGACAAGGCGGGGTAGTCATGGTCCTCTGAGCGGCGTCAGCTTGAAGGCGGAGCATCACTTGCGTTGCTGGGCGCATTGCCAGGCGCAGCGCGGGCGGCAACGGGCCGAATGACAAGTTCGACCTGCTGCATCAAGGGCGGCGATGTGCCTCGACCCGAGCCAGAAGCTGCGCGGGCAAGCGCGACATCGGCATCCGCTTCGGCGTGATCGAGGCGATCGAGGCCGACATTCCCGGCGGCGCGCGCGCTGCGCGTGCTCGACGCCGCCGGCAAGCTGGTGCATGCCGGGCCTCGTCGACCTGCATGCGCACGTCTATCCCGTACGGCTCGGCCATCGGCATTCCCGGCCGACGAGCTGGTGCCGTTCCAGGGCACCACCACCGTGGTGTCGGCGGGCGACGCCGGCGCCAACAACTTCGCCGCCTTCCGCCGCTACATCGTGGCGCCGACGCGCACGCGCCTCTACGCCTTCGTGCACATCGCCAACATCGGCCTCGCCGGCTTCCCGGATCGCCGAGCTCTACAACATCGACTTCGCGCAGGCCGAGGCCGCCGGCGCAAGGCGGTCGCGGAGAACGCCGACATCGCGCTCGGCGTCAAGGTGCGCATGTCGCGAGAACGTGATCGCGCAGGCACGGCCTCGAGCCGCTCAAGCGCGCGATCCGCGCCTGCGAGATCGCCGGCGGCGGCGCGCAAGGTGATGTGCCACATCGGCGGCGTGGCGACGCCGCGAGCTGATGTCGCAGATCCTCGACGCGCTGCGCGCCGGGCGACATCCTCACCCACTGCTACTCGGGCGCGCCCGAACATCGCCGGCAAGTTCACCAACATCGTGCAGGACGGCAAGCTGCTGCCGGCGGCGCTCGCGGCCAAGAAGCGCGGCGTGGTCTTCGACGTCGGCCACGGCGGCGGCAGCTTCGACTACACGGTCGCCGAGGCGGCGATCGCAGCAGGGCGCGACGCCCGACACCATCTCCTCCGACATCCACGTCTTCTCCGGCAACTCGCCGGGCATGCCCTACCTCACCTGGGTGATGAGCAAGTTCCTCGGCGCTGGGCTTCACGCTCGAGCAGGTGGTGCAGATGGCGACCGTCAGCGCCGGCGCGCGATCATCAACCGCGCTGCCGAAGCTCGGCACGCTGCAGGTCGGCGCGCCCGGCCGACGTCGACGCTGGTCGAGCTGGTCGAAGGGCCGGTCGAGTTCGTCGACACCCGCAACAACAGCGCAGCGGTGCTGCACCGCGCCGATAAAACGATCGTGGAGCGGCGTGGCGTCGGCCACGTACCGCTGGCCTTCAGCGTGCGCTGAATCTGCAGTTGAACTCCCACCACCCCGCCCCTGCGAGGTTGGCGGCGTGTCGGCTGAGCGACTGATCCCGCCAGCACTGGCGCCGCTGCTCATCAGTCTGGCTGATGTCGGCGAGGCAAACGGACCTGCCGGTCGACGCCCTGATTAGCGGGCAGAGTGGTCTCTGCGGTCGCGGTAGATGCGAATGGCCGTGGCACCTGAAGCTTCAAACGTCTGAGCGTCGCGCATCTTGGTGATTATGACCATGTTTGTTCAGCTCGACTGACACCGCGCGGCATCGTGCCCGAGCATCGTCGTCATGTCGCCCGTGATCGCCAGCCGCGTTTCTTGCGCGCTCGAAGCCTCTGCTTGCCGTCGGGCAGCGCAAGCTGCTGGGGCTGGTGGGGCCGCCCGGTGGCGGCAAGTCGACGCTGGCCCAAGCCCTGCTCGCAGCCTTGCCTGGACGAGCGGTCGTGATTCCGATGGACGGCTTCCATCTCGCAGAATGCCGAGAGCTGGCTCGACTCGGACGCGCCGAGCGCAAAGGTGCGCCGCACACCTTCGACAGCGCGGGATACGTCGCGTTGCTTCGCCGGCTCAGGGCGCAGCAGGCCGACGAGAAGTTACTACGCCCCGAGTTCCGGCGTGACATCGAGGGAGCCCATCGCGGGTGCCATCGCCGTCGAGCCGCGCGTTCCACTGGCTCATCACCGAGGGCAACCACTCCGCTGCTGAAAGTCGACCATTGGGCAGCGCGTGCGCGAGCTGCTCGACGAGGTGTGGTTCGTGGACACCGACGATGCGCTGCGCCGCGCTCGGCTGGTGCAGCGACATCGTCGATTTCGGCCGCACGCCGCCGGCCGCGCGCGCGACTGGGTGGACGGTACCGATGAACTCAATGCCCAGGTTGGTGGCGGCAAGCCAGCATCTTGCGGATGTTCAATTTCGCTGGGACGGCGATTGAGCTCGCGGCTCTTCAGCGCAGCTCGCTGCGCCTGGGCATGTCGGCGCCACGGCGCGAACAGGTGATGGCTGCGGCACGCGCCGCGAAACCCAGCGCGGATTCGAGTTCGGCGCCGGACAGCGCTTGCAGCGCCGGCGCCGACAGCATGCCGTGCTCGGCCAGCCAGGTAAGCAGCGCCGCCTGGAAGGTATCGCCGGCGCCGACGGTATCGATGACCTCGACCTGAACCGTCGGCGCGCTGGCGTGTGCCCGCGGCGTCCACGCCACGGCGCCTTCGGCGCCGCGCGTCACCACCAGCAGCGTCACACCGCGGCGCAGCGCGCCGGCCGCGAACTCGTCGCAGCTCGTGCCGGGCAGCAGCAGCTGCAGATCCTCCTCGCTGATCTTCAGCAGGTGGGTGCGAGGCAGCATCCAGTCCAGCATGTCGCGCCAGCGCGCCAGGTCGGGTTCGACATTGAGGCGGATGTTGGGGTCGTAGGCGATGAGCGTGCGCGCGTGTTCGCGCTCGACCAGGGCGCGCAGCGTCGAGGCGATGGGTTCGACGACGGTGGCATACGAGCCGAGGTGGATGGCGGTCACGCCCTGCGGCAATGAGGCCAGTGCATCGGCCGTCGAGTTGGCGGTCGGCACACCTTCGCCGTAGAAGGCAGTAGGAGGGCACGCGATTGGCGTCCAGCCCGACGAGGCCGAGCGTGGTGGGAGCGTCGTTGCGCTGCACGGCCGAGGTGTTCACGCCCTCGGCCGCCAGCGCGCGCATCAGGCGCTCGCCGAGGAAGCCGCGCGACACGCGCCGAGAAGAACGCCACCGGCTGCGCCAGCCGCGCCAGACCCACTGCGGCGTTGAACGGCGAGCCGCCGACACGCGCATCGAGCGCCATGCCGGCGATCCGTGTCGCCGGCGGCAAACACATCCATCAAGGCCTCGCCACAGACGACGAACATGGGTCACTCCGGTCGGAAGCGCATGACTGCCGTCGCAGCGCACGGCTGATCTGGCGATGGTGCGGAGCATGCCGCCAAACTTTTCGCGGGCATTCGGGTTTTCCATTAATAAATCGCATTGATTTATTAATGGACGGCAGCGACACTTGCATCCACCCCGCAGCGCCGGGGCGCCGACCCTCCGATCGCCGATGCCCGCCCGTTCAACCGAAGAGGAGACTCCATGCAACTCAAGCACGCCACGGTTCTCGCTGCCCTGCTGGCCAGCGCCAGCGCTTCGATCGCCGCCGACCAGCCGGTCATCGGCCTGATCACCAAGACCGAGACCAACCCGTTCTTCGTGAAGATGAAGGAAGGCGCCGCCGCCGCCGCCCAGGCCCAGGGCGCCAAGCTGCTTTCCGGCGCCGGCAAGACCGACGGCGACAACGCCGGCCAGGTGACCGCGATCGAGAACATGATCGCCGCTGGCGCCAAGACCATCCTGATCACGCCCAGCGACAGCAAGGCCATCGTGCCGGCGATCAAGAAGGCGCAGGAAAAGGGCGTGATGGTGATCGCGCTGGACAGCCCGACCGACCCGGCCGATGCCACCGACGCGCTGTTCGCCACCGACAACTACAAGGCCGGCGTCCTGATCGGCCAGTACGCCAAGGCGGCGCTCGGCGGCAAGCCGGCCAAGATCGCCACGCTCGACCTGTTCCCCGGCCACCCGGTCGGCGCGCAGCGCCACAACGGCTTCCTGAAGGGCTTCGGCCTCGCCGCGCCCGATGCCAAGAGCAACGAGCTCGGCAAGGGCGCCGAGGTGGTGTGCATGGCCGACAGCTTCGGCGACCGGGCCAAGGGCCAGACGGCGATGGAGAACTGCCTGCAGAAGAACCCCGACATCAACCTCGTCTACACGATCAACGAACCCGCCGCCGCCGGCGCCTTCAACGGCGCTCAAGACCGCCGGCAAGGAGAAGAACGTCGTCATCGTCTCGGTCGACGGCGGCTGCGACGGCGTCAAGAACGTGGGCGCGGGCGTCATCGCCGCCACGTCGCAGCAGTACCCGCTGAAGATGGCGGCGATGGGCGTCGAGGCCGGCGTCGCGTACGCCAAGACCGGCAAGAAGGTCAGCGGCTACACCGACACCGGCGTGACGCTGATCGCCGCCAAGCCGTTGGCCGGCGTCGACAGCAAGGACGTCAAGGCCGGCACCGATCTGTGCTGGGGCAAGAAGTGACGCACCGCCACTCCGTCGTCGACTGCCCGCGCAGACGTGGAAGGAGAAGCTGCCGCCGATCGGCCACGCTCGGGCCCTTCATCGCGCTGCTGCTCGCCTGCGCTCTTCTTCGCGACCCAGAACGATCGCTTCCTGACCGGCGAGAACTTCTCGCTGGTCCTGCAGCAGGTCATGGTGGTCGGCGTCATCGCCATCGGCCAGACCGCTGATCATCCTGACCGCCGGCATCGACCTGTCGTGCGGCATGGTCATGGCGCTGGGCGGCATCGTGATGACCAAGCTGGCGGTCGACGCTGGGACTGCCCGCGCCGCTGGCCATCCTGTGCGGCATCGCCGTGACGGCGCTGTTCGGCCTGCGTCAACGGCCTGCTGGTCACGCGCATCAAGCTGCCGCCGTTCATCGTCACGCTGGGCACGCTTGAACATCGCGTTCGCCATCACGCAGCTGTACTCCAACGCGCAGACGATCACCGACCTGCCGCCGGCCGATGACCTGGCTGGGCAGCACCTTCGCGATCGGCGGCACCTCGGTCGCCTACGGCGCGGTGCTGATGCTGCTGCTGTACCTCGGCGTCTGGTTCTGGCTGCGCGAAACCGCCGCCGGCCGCCACGTCTACGCGGTGGGCAACAACCCCGAGGCGACGCGCCTCACCGGCATCCCGACCGAGCGTGTGCTGCTCGGCGTGTACGTGCTGGCGGGCGTGTTCTACGGCATCGCGGCGCTGCTGTCGGTGGCGCGCACCGGCGTCGGCGACCCGAACGCCGGCCAGACCGAGAACCTCGACGCCATCACCGCGGTGGTGCTCGGCGGCACCAGCCTGTTCGGCGGCCGCGGCGTCATCCTCGGCTCGCTGATCGGCGCGGTGATCGTCGGCGTGTTGCGCAACGGCCTCACGCTGATGGGCGTGCCGTCGGTCTACCAGGTGCTGATCACCGGCATCCTGGTGATCCTGGCGGTGGCCATCGACCAACTCTCGCGCAAGGGAGGCCGCTGATGAGCGCCGCACCACAAGCTGGTGATGCAGGCCAAGGGGCTGGTGAAGCGCTACGGCCACGTCGTCGCGCTCGACGGCGCCGACTTCGAGCTGCGCGCCGGCGAGATCCTGGCGGTGATCGGCGACAACGGCGCCGGCAAGTCCTCGCTGATCAAGGCGCCTGTCGGGCGCCACCATCCCCGACGAAGGCGAGATCCTGCTCGACGGCAAGCCGATCCACTTCAGGAGCCCGATGGACGCGCGCCGCGCCGGCATCGAGACGGTGTACCAGGACCTCGCCGTCGCGCCGGCGATGACGCATCTCCGAGAACCTGTTCCTCGGCCGCGAGCTGCGCCGGCCCGGCTTCCTCGGCAACGTGCTGCGCATGCTCGACAAGAAGAAGATGCTCGAGGAGAGCGTCGCGCCGCATGCACGACCTGAAGGTCGGCATCCGCTCGATGACGCAGGCGGTCGAGACGCTGTCCGGCGGGCAGCGCCAGTGCGTCGCGGTGGCGCGCGCGGCGGCCTTCGCGCAGCACGTCGTGATCATGGACGAGCCGACCGCCGCGCTCGGCGTGAAGGAAGGCAACATGGTGCTCGAGCTGATCCGGCGCGTGCGCGACCGAGGGCCTGCCGGTGGTGCTGATCTCGCACAACATGCCGCACGTGTTCGAGATCGCCGACCGCATCCACGTGGCGCGCCTCGGCAAGCGCGGCCGCGTGCTGAACCCGAAGAAGATCAGCATGAGCGACACCGTCGCGGTGATGACCGGCGCGATGCCTGCAAACACGATCCCGGCCGAATGCCTGGCGCATTGAGGAGGCGTGTGCCGTCGGTGACCGAGGACCTGCGTCAATGAACGCGAGCGGTCGCCGACCCGTGCGAAACGCGGTTGCGGCCGCGTGGCTCGAACCAGGGCGGCATGCGGCAGTTCAACGAGCGCGTGGTGCTGCAGGCGATCCGCCTGCACGGCAGCGTGCCCAAGGCCGAGATCGCCCGCCTGACGCACCTGACGGCGCAGACGGTGCAGATCATCATCGCCCGCCTCGAAGCCGACGAACTGGTGCGCAAGCTCGTGCCGGTGCGCGGCAAGGTCGGCCAGCCATCGGTGCCGATGGCGCTCAACCCGGATGGCGCCTTCTCGATCGGCGTCAAGATCGGCCGGCGCAGCATGGACATGCTGCTGCGTCGACTTCACCGGCCAGGTGCGCGAGCGCCTGTCGCTGGACTACGCCGTTCCCCGACCCCGACACGCTGTTCGACGAGATCGAGCACGCGACTGCGGCAACTGCGCAAGCGCTCCGGCCGGCGCTGCGCGAACGCGCTGCACGGCATCGGCGTCGCCGCGCCGCTGTCGCTCGGCGGCTGGCACGAGCTGCTCGGCATCGCGCCGGAGCTGCGCCGCGAAGTGGCACGGCATCGACATGCGCGAGCGCATGGCGGCCCTGGCGATGACGCGGGCTGCCGGTCGAGTTCGTCAAGGACACCGCCGCCGCTTGCGTGGCCGAGCTGGTGGCCGGCCGCGGCCGCAGCATCCGCAGCTTCCTGTACGTGTTCGTCGACACCTTCATCGGCGGCGGCCTGGTGCTCGACAGCCACCTGCTGCGGCGGCGTCACCGGCAACGCCGGCGCGGTCGGCTCGCTGCCGCTGGGCCTGTCCACCGCGCGCGGCGACGGCCGCCCGAGCAACTGCTCAGCATCGCCTCGCTGTGCGAACCTGGAGGCGCTGTACGCCGCGCCGGCGCTCGACGTGAACGCCTGACCGACGCGCGCGCGCTGGCCGCAGCCGTGGCTGCCGCAGCACGCGCGCCTGGCTGCGTGAGGCCGCTGCCCGGCCATCGCGCTGGCCATCAACAGCGCGGCCTGCCTGCTCGATCTCGAAGGCGTGATCATCGACGGTTCGTTCGGCCGCGAGTTGCTGCGCTCGCTGCTGCACCGAGGTCGAACGACGCGCTCGACCGCTACAGCTGGGAAGGCGTGGCACGGCCGAGCGGTGCTGGCCGGCACCATCGGCAGCGATGCGCGCGCCATCGGCGGCGCGCTGCTGCCGCTGTATGCGAATTTCGCACCGGATCGGGACCTGTTCCTGAAGATCGACAAGATGAACGAGACCGCGCGATGAACTCGCCGCAAAGCAACGCGATGCAACGAAGCGCGGCCTGGCCTCGCTGCGACCGGACCGGCGCGTGGCAGGCGCTGAAGAACCATTACGACCGCCACGGCCGCGGGTTCGACCTGCGCGACGCCTTCGCGCGGCATGCGGATCGGTTCGAGGTCGCTGGGCGTGCGAGGCGCCGGAGGTCTACGCCGACCTGTCGAAGAACCTGCTCGACACCGGCGACGCTGCAGCTTCCTGCTCGACCTCGCACGCGAGTGCGGCGTCGAAGGCGCGGCGCGACGCGCATGCTGCGACGGCGAGGCCGATCAACATCACCGAAGGCCGCGCGGTGCTGCACAGCGCGCTGCGCGCGCCGCGCGGGCAGGGCCCGTTCGGCGACGACGTCCATCGGCGTGCTCGATGCGATGCTGGCCTACGCGCGAAACGGTGCGCGACACCGCGGCGCAGCGGCATCCGGCACGTCGTCAACATCGGCATCGGCGGCAGCGACCTCGGGCCGCAGATGGTCGGTGCCGGCGCTCGACGCCTTCGTGCATCCGGGATTGAGCTTCCACTTCGTCTCGCAACGTCGACGGCCACGACATCGCGCCGGTGCTGCGCCAGCTCAAGCCCGCCGAGACGCTGTTCATCATCGCCAGCAAGACCTTCACGACGCAGGAGACGATGGCCAACGCGCATGCCGCGAAGGCCTGGTTCGACGCCAACGGCGGCACCGACATCGCGCAGGCACTTCGTCGCGACGACGACCAACGTCGAGGCCGCCGCCGAGTTCGGCATCACGCACCACCTTCGGCTTCTGGGACTGGGTGGGCGGCCGCTACTCGCTGTGGTCGGCGATCGGGCTGCCGATCGCGCTGGCCATCGGCGCCGACAACTTCCGCGCGCTGCTCGCCGGCGCGCACGCGATGGACCGAGCACTTCGCCGAGGCGCCGGCTGGCGAAGAACCTGCCGCTGCTGCTCGGGCTGCTCGACGTCTGGTATCGCAACTTCCACGGCTTCACGAGCCGCAGCGTGGCGCCCTATCACCAGGGGCTCGAAGCGCTTGCCGGCGTACCTGCAGCAGCTCGAGATGGAAAGCAACGGCAAGCGGGTCGACCTGCGACGGCGAGCCGCTGCCCTACGCGCACCAGCCCGGTGGTGTGGGGCGAGCCGGGCACCAACGGCCAGCATGCCTACTTCCAGATGCTGCACCAGGGCACCGACGTGATCCCGGTCGAGTTCATCCTGGTGCAAGCGACCCTGACGCATTGCGCTGCACCGACCTGCACAGCACATGCTGCTGGCCAACGGCCTGGCGCAGTCGCAGGCGCTGATGCTGGGCAAGTCGACCGCCGAGGCGCTGGCCGAGAAGGCGCCGACCGCGTCGAAGCGACCTCGACGCGCAGACGCTGGCGCGGCATCGCACCTTCCCCGGCAACCGGCCGAGCACCACGCTGCTGCTCGATCGGCTGACGCCGCGTACGCCTCGGCGCGCTGATCGCGCTGTACGAGCACCGCGTGTTCGCGAGCGGCGCGCTGTGGGGCATCAACAGCTTCGACCAGTGGGGCGTGGAGCTGGGCAAGGCGCTGTGCAACGACCTGCTGCCGCGCCTGGCGAGCGGGCGGCGACCTCGATGGCCTCGATGCCTCGACGGCCGGGCTCATTCGACGGTTGCGGTCGGCGTAGCGCCGGACAGGCCCGACCATGTCATTCGATCTCGTCTTCATCGGCGGCACCGGCGACCTCGCCTGGCGCAAGCTGATGCCCGCGCTGTTCCAGGCCTTCCGCCACGGCAAGCTGCCGCCCGGCGGACGCATCCTCGCGGTCGCCCGCGACGACCAGCAGCGACGACCAGCTACCGCAGCCTGGCTGCAGGAGCGCTTCCAGGACGTCGAGCGTCGCCAAGCGCCCGACGCGACGAGGAGTTCGCGCGCTTCGCCGACGCTGCTGCACTACCTGCGCGTCGACCTGTCGCAGCCCGCGCGACTACCAGCGCCTGGCAATGGCTCGATGCGCCGAGCGACGACAGGCCGCACGACGCCGGCGGACACGGTGCGTGCTCTACCTCGCGACCAGCCCGCACCTGTTCCCGCAGATCTGCGAGCAGCTCGGCAGCGCCGGGCTGAACGAGCCGACACGTGCGCGTGGTGCTCGAGAAGCCGCTCGGCCACGACCTCGCGAGCGCGCAGGAAATCAATCGCGTCGTGCGTTCGGTGTTCAGCGAAGACGCAGGCCTTCCGCATCGACCACTACCTCGGCAAGCCGGCGGTGCAGAACCTGATGGCGCTGCGCTTCGGCAATGCGCTGTTCGAGCCGCTGTGGCGCCGCGAGAGCATCGCCAACATCCAGATCACGCTCGCCGAGCGACTCGGCGTGGGCACGCGCGGCGACTTCTACGACCAGCACCGGCGCGCTGCGCGACATGATCCAGAACCACGCGCTGCAGCTGCTTGACGATGATCGCGATGGAGCCGCCGATCGCGCAACGACGCCGACGCGATCCGCGACGAGAAGCTCGAAGGTGCTGCGCGCGCTCAAGCCGTTCACCGAGGACAGCGTGCGCGCGACGTGGTGCGCGGCCAGTACCGCGCGCGGCACGGTCGACGGCAAGCCGGTGCCGGGCTACCTCGAAGAGCTGAGGTGCCGCCCGACAGCCGCACCGAGACCTTCGTCGCGCTGCGCACCGAGGTGCAGAACTGGCGCTGGGCCGGCGTGCCGTTCTACCTGCGCACCGGCAAGCGGCTCGGCAGCCTACGAGGCGCAGATCGTGGTGAACTTCCGCCCCACGCCGCACAGCATCTTCCCGGGCTCGAACACGCCGAACAAACTGGTCATCAAGCTGCAGCCCGAGGACGGCCTGGAGTTGCACCTGCTGGCGGCCAAGGGCATCGGGCCAGTCGGAGGCGCTGTCGCCGGTGTTCCTCGATCTCGACTTCGACAAGGCTTTCGCCGAGAACCGCGTGGGCGCCTACGAGCGCCTGCTGCTGGAGGCGATCGCCGGACGCTTGAACCTGTTCGTGCGCAGCGACGAGCAGGAACAGGCATGGCGCTGGGTCGAGCCCATCTTGCGAACCTGGGAGCGTGACAACGACATCTCCGGTGGCCCGCGCCCTATCCGGCCGGCACCTGGGGCCCTGCTGCAGCCAGCGCGCTCGTTGCGCGCGACGGCTGCGCCTGGCCCGAAGAACAGTGACGGCAACCCGCGACGAAGCGAAGGAAATGACGATGACGATGACAACTGCCGAGAACCTGAAGCAACGGTTTCCCGGCGCGAGCGAAATTCCCGCAGGAGCACCGCCTGGTTTCGTCGATTCACCAGCGCAGCTACCTGGTCGGCGGCGAGATTCGAGGGCCTGGAACGGCGAATGCAAGACGGTGCTGTCGCCGATCTGCGCGAGGCAGACCGACGGCACGGTGCAGCAACGTCGAAATCGGCAGCTACCCGGTGATGGGCGAGGCCGAGAGCGATGCGGCGCTGGACGCCGCCGTCGCCGCCTACGACAGCGGTCGCGGCGCGTGGCCGACGATGCCGGTGGCCGAGCGGATCGCCTGCATGCACGATTTCGTCCGCCAGATGGTCGCGCAGCGCCAGCCGATCGTCAGCCTGATCATGTGGGAGATCGGCAAGAGCCTCGCCGATTCGCAGAAGGAGTTCGACCGCACCGTCGAGTACATCGTCGCGACCACATCGCCGCGCTGAAGGAACTCGACAACGGCAGCTCGCGCTTCGTAGATCGCCGAAGGCACCATCGGCCAGATCCGCCGCACGCCGCTCGGGGTCGTGCTGTGCATGGGCCCGTACAACTATCCGCTCAACGAGACCTTCGCCACGCTCATCCCGGCGCTGCTGATGGGCAACACCGTGGTGTTCAAGCCGCCGCAGTACGGCACGTTGCTGTTCTACCCCTTGCTCGACGCGTTCCGCAGCGCCTTTCCGCCGGGCGTGATCAACACCGATCTACGCACCCGGGGCGGTGGTCGTGCCGCGCATGCTGGCATCGGGCAAGGTCAACGTGCTGGCGCTGATCGGCTCGAGCAAGGTGGCCGACCACCTGAAGAAGCAGCACCCGAAATCGCACCGCCTGCGCGCGATCCTCGGACTCGACGCGCAAGAACGCGGCGATCATCCTGCCCGATGCCGACATCGAGCTTGACGGTCAAGGAGTGCCTGCTCGGCGCGCTGTCGTTCAACGGACAGCGCTGCACGGCGCTGAAGATGCTGATCGTGCACCGCTCGATCGCCGACGTGTTCCTGCGCCGCTTCACCGAGGAGCTCGGCAAGCTGAAGGTGGGCATGCCGTGGGAAGCCGGCGTGAACATCACGCCGCTGCCCGGGACTGCACCGCACCGCGTACATGACCGAGGCGCATCGAGGACGCCAAAGCCAAGGGCGCACGCGTCATCAACGAGGGCGGCGGAGCGTTCTGCCAGACGCTTGTTCTACCCGGCGGTGGTCTACCCGGTGCGAGAGGGCATGAAGCTCTATCGCGAAGAGCAGTTCGGCCCGATCATCCCGGTGATGCCGTTCGACGACCTCGAGACCGCGCTGCGACTACGTCATCACCTCCGACCACGGCCAGCAGGTCAGCATCTTCGGCTCGAACCCGGACCAGATCGGCGCGCTGCGTCGATTCCGCTGGTCAACCAGGTCTGCCGCGTCAACATCAACTGCCAGTGCCAGCGTGGGCCGGACGTGTTTCCGTTTGCCGGGCGCAAGGATTCCGCCGAGGGCACGCTGTCGGTGACCGACGCGTTGCGCGCGTTCTCGATCCGCTCGATGGTGGCCGCGAAGCAGACCGGAGCCGAGCAAGCAGCTGCTCAACAGCCATCGTGCAGAACCACAAGTCCAGGTTCATCAACACCGGCTTCATTCTCTGAGGAGATTTCGATGAGCCTTCATCCAGTGCTTGCAGGCGGTCACCGACCGCATCCGCGGTCGCAGCGCGACGACGCGGGCAGCCTACCTATCCAGGCTCGAACAGGCTCGCGGCAAGGGCCCGATCCGCCAGGCCCTCGGCTGCACGAACCTGGCCCACGGTTTCGCCGCGGCGCCGGCCGGCGACAAGATCATGCTGCGCGAGAACCGGCGGCCGAACATCGCGATCGTCTCGTCGTACAACGACATGCTGTCGGCGCACCAGCCGCTTCGAGCGCTTCCCCGAGATCATCAAGCGCGCTGCGCGCGAGGCCGGTGCGACCGCGCAGTTCGCCGGCGGCGTGCCGGCGATGTGCGACGGCGTGACGCAGGGCGAGCCGGGCATGGAGCTGTCGCTGTTCAGCCGCGACGTGATCGCGCTGGCAACCGCGGTCGCGCTGTCGCACAACATGTTCGACGCCGCGCTGTGCCTGGGCATCTGCGACAAGATCGTGCCCGGCCTCCTGATCGGCGCGCTTGCAGTTCAGCCACCTGCCGGTGATCTTCGTGCCCGGCGGGCCGATGCCTTCGGGCGTGCCCAACGACGAGAAGGCGCGCGTGCGCCAGCGCTATGCCGAAGGGCGAGGTCGGCCGCGACGCGCTGCTCGAATCGGAAGACGAAGTCGTACCACAGCCCGGGCACCTGCACCTTCTACGGCACCGCCAACAGCAACCAGATGCTGATGGAGGTGATGGGGCTGCACCTGCCGGGCGCGGCCTTCGTCAATCCGAACACGCCGCTGCGCGACGCGCTGACTCGCGGCGGCGGCGCGGCGAGCGATCGCGATCAGCGCGCAGGGCGACGAGTACACGCCGGTCGGCCATGTCGTCGACGAGCGCGCGATCGTCAACGCCATCGTCGGACTGCTGCGCCACCGGCGGCTCGACCAACCACACGATCCACCTGGTAGCGATCGCGCGCGCGGCCGGCATCGTGATCAACTGGGACGACTTCCGCGACCTGTCCGACGTGGTGCCGCTGCTGGCGCGCGTCTACCCGAACGGCAAGGCCGACGTGAACCACTTCCACGCCGCCGGCGGCATGGGCTACGTGATCGGCGAGCTGCTCGACGCCGGGCTCGCTGCACGGCGACACGGTCACGGTGGCCGGCGCTGGTGGCCTGGCGCGCTACCGCCAGGAGCCCCACCTTGACGACGGCCGGCTCGCCTGGCGCGACGCGCCGCGCGCCAGCCGCGACGCCAGCGTGCTGGCACCGGTCAGTCAGCGCCGTTCAGCGCCGACGGCGGGCTGAAGCTGCTCGCCGGCAACCTCGGCCGCGCCGTCATCAAGACCTCGGCGGTCAAGCCCGAGCACCGCGTCGTGCAGGCGCCGGCGCTCGTGTTCGACACACCAAGAGGCGGTGATGGCCGCGTTCGACCGCGGCGAGCTGCAGCGCGACTTCGTCGCCGTGGTCCGCTACCAGGGGCCGCGCGCCAACGGCATGCCCGAAGTTGCACAAGCTCACGCCGATCGCTCGGCGTGCTGCAGGACCAGGGCTTCCACGTGGCGCTGGTCACCGACGGCCGCATGTCGGGCGCGTCCGGCAAGGTGCCGGCGGCGATCCACGTGACGCCCGAATGCCTGGCCGGCGGGCCGCTGGCGCGGGTGCGCGACGGCGACACCGATCGTCCTCGACGGCGAACGCGGCCTGCTCGAAGCTCGCGTCGACGCGGCCGAGTGGCAGTGCGCGGCAGCCCGCGGTCGCGGACCTGAGCGAGTTCCACCACGGCATGGGCCGCGAGCTGTTCGCCGCGTTTCGCGCCAACGCGCTCGGCGCGGAGCAGGGCGCCGTCACGTTCCACGGCGGCCGAGCCGCGCGGCATGCGGTTGCCGCGGCCCATACCGGCGCCCGTCCATGACCATTTCGTCTTCAGTCGAAGGACCGCAGCGTGAACGTCCTGGAAATCATGCGAATCGGGCCGGTGATTCCGGTCATCGTCATCGACAGACTGCGAGATGCAGTGCCGCTGGCGCGCGCGCTGGTGGCCGGCGGCGTTCGCGTGCTCGAGCTGACCCTGCGCACGCCGGTTGCACTGCAGGCCATCGAGGCCATCGCGAACGAGGTCGAAGGTGCGCTCGTCGGCGTCGGCACGATCACCCGGGCGCGAGGACTTCGACGCGCGCGCTCAAGGCGGGCGCGGTGTTCGGCGTCAGCCCCGGGTCTGACACCCGGCGCTGGTGGCGGCGTCGCAGGACAGTGCGTTGCCTCTGCTGCCCGGCGTGATGACGCCGTCGGACGTGATCGCCGGCGCGCGCCGCAGGCTTCACCGGAGCTGAAGCTGTTTCCGGCGCAGCAGGCCGGCGGCATCGGCATGCTCAAGGCCCTGGGCGGGCCGTTTCCCGACGTGTGCTTCTGTCCCACCGGCGGCATCACGGCGGCAACCGCAGCCGATTTTCTGGCGCTGCCGAACGTCGCGTGCGTCGGCGGTTCGTGGCTGACGCCGCCGGACGCCATCGCTGCCGGCGACTGGAAAAGGATCGCGGACTTGGCGCAAGTGGCGGCGGGCTTGGCCGGACGGCGCTGCGATGACATCCAACTAAACGAGGGCCATCCATAAGAAGGGTCATGCCCGTCTGTTTGCGGCAATCGTGCAGGAAGCTGCGCGTTCTGCCGTGCATACGGATCAGTCGCCGCTAACCTTGCTGCATGCAGACAAATGGCAAGGCCCGCGGTGCTCTGCAACGACCGAAAGGACAGCACCGATGGCACACAAGCTGGGTTGGGGACTGGTGGGCGCGAGCACGACTGGCGCGCGAATGGATGATCGGCGCGACCCGTGCCCAGCCGGGCAACGAGGTGTCGTCGCGGTGATGAGCCGCGACGCGCAGCGCGCGGCGCCGCGTTCGCGGCCGAGCAGGGCATCGGGCGACGGCTTGCACCTCGATCGACGATCTGCTCGCCGATCCGGCCGTCGATGCCGTCTACATCAGCACCACCAACGAGCTGCACGCGGGCGCAGGCGATTGCCGCCGCCGTTGCGGGCAGAAGCACGTGTTGTGCGAGAAGCCGCTGGCGATGCCAGTCCTGGCAACGCGCGCGCGCCATCGTCGAGGCATGCCGCAAAGCCGGCGTCGTGCTCGGCACCAATCACCACCTCGCGCAGTGCCGCGTCGCACCAAGCGATCCGGCAGCTGGTGCGCGACGGTGCGATCGGCAGGCCGCTGTTTGCGCGCGTGTTCCACGCCGTGCGCCTGCCCGAGCACCTGCAGTGGCTGGCGCACCGGCGAAGCCTGATGGCGGGGCGGTGGCGTCGTGCTCGGACATCACGGTGCACGACGCGGTCATCGCTGCGCTTCATCCTCGAGCGACGCGAACCCGCTCGAAGCGGGTCGCGATGACGCAAGGCAGCGGTCCGGTCGAAGACGGAGTGATGGCGGCGCTGCGCTTCGACAGCGGCATGCCGGTAACTCGCTGCTGCGAGCGTACCTTCAACGTGGCGCGCACGCCGGCACCGGGATCGAGATCCCGCAGCGCAGCGCCGGCTCCATCGCTCGGCCGCGACGTACGAGCGGACGCGCGGCAGGCCCGACGGGCGAGCGTGCGTGGCTGCGCAATGGCGACGGCGAGGCGGGTGATACCGCTGCAGCCCCACAACCTGTATGCCCACTCGCTCGCGACTTTCAGCCGCGCCGTGCAAGGCCTCGGCGCGCCATCGGCAGAGCGGTGAGGGAGGTGGGGTGAGGCGCTGGCCGGGGCGCTGGCGGTGCTAGAGGCCAGCGCGTACCGGTCAACGCGTGCCGGTGCGCGCCGGCTGGATCGACGGACTGCGATGTCGTCATCACACGGCTCGGGCGTGGGGGTGAACTGCGCTCGGTGCGGTCGCGCGCTTGATTTCACAGGTGCAAGGCTCGGGTACGTTGCCGTTGAGGCTTGGCCTACGGCGGTCTCGCCGCCTCATTCGCGCCACCGGGCCCTCAGACACCAGGAATGCGCGTTACCTCTTGCGCTTCAGCGTCGCCGGCGTGGTCAGCCCCCGCCAGGCATCAAACACACGTCGTTCGTAGGCGCTTCGCGATCGCCGCCGTCGACTCGACGTCTCGCCTCTGCGGCGACCGCCGTCTACCGGATGGAATATTTTGCGGAGTTGGCCACAACGGTCGCGGAGTCGCGATGGGTGAGAGCGAACTCGCGCAGCTGGCGGAGCCGCTTTCCAATATCGCAATAGAAAAGGGTTACGTCTTGCGACGTAACCCTTTGATTTTATTGGCTCCCCGACCTGGGCTCGAACCAGGGACCTACGGATTAACAGGCGGTCGGTCGGATCGGGCTGCAGGCCGCGCCAATGCTCACTTTGTAGGGTCGTCGGACTTCCAATACTTTCGAGTCGGTCTCTTCGATTTCCACCGGGCTAGAGCGCCGGATCGACTACTGGATATTGGAAAGCTTTCAGCCTCGAGTCCCTGGTTGTTCGGCTGTGCTGTTTCTGGATCTCGGCATGGCCGCAGAGCAACTGCGTGCGCTCGCATCGCGGCGACCTTCGCCGCTGGATCCCGCCAGAGTTCCTCGGTGTCAGACCGGACCCAGCGCGTAAGTCAGTGGGCCGCTGGTCGGGGCGCCCGCGCTCTTCGGGAGCTGGCGCGCGAAGCGGGCCCAAGCGCCAAAGTAGATAGAGTCCCACCAGCGCAGGCGACCCATGTCGGCACGAGCCAGAGCAGCTGTGCCACGGTCGGGCTTCCCGCCAGCGTGTCTCGGTGACCCAAATGACAGCTGCCCAGCACACCAGCGTCATCGCTGCGAGCGCCCAGAAGGCGAAGACCACGCGACCGCGCGTAATCGGCCTCCCGTGTGAATCGGCCAGCGCCCAGGGCTCCTGCAATTCAGCTTGATCTCGGCATGGTTCAACCTCCTGTCTCTGGTCTCGCGCAAGGGACTGCTTTGTGCAATTGCTCGAGCCGTGGCAAAGACCGCCGCTATGGCCCATGTCTTCCTGCTTACACGATGATGCTCGCATACCGGCCGTTGGAAGCCGCCGCAGTTCGGCCATTTTCTGCCGCTCACCAGCGTCGGCTTTCATCCGTCGCGCCGGGCGCTTCAGACCAGCAACTCCACTGGTGGCATCAGCGCAAGACCCTTTGCCCGTTTTGCCAGCCGTTGGTCGAACGTCGCGAATCCGGAAGCACGCGAACTGCGCGCCATGTGCAGCGCGTCAGCGAAATCGAGGCCCTTATCGAACGCGTCGACTGCCACCAGGACCGCGTCGCGATCCTCAAGCGTGATGTGTTCGATGCTCGCTAGCGCCCGCAGCACGCGTAGAACGTCCCTGGTAGGCAGTCCATAGAACCCACGCAGGACCCACTCCAACTCCAGCAGCACGGTCACCGAGACGAACGATCGTTCGGAGAGCGCCGCGACGGCAGCGGGCCTCTGCCTGGCGGCCTGCGCATCGTCGGCGTCGTCGACGAAGAACCGGGCCAAGACGTTCGTGTCCAGGGCCCTCACGGCTTGCCGCGGCGCGAGCGAGTCAGCAGCGACGCCGGGTCGAAGTCCCCAAGCGACGCGGGGCGCCGCGCACTGGGGCCTTCACCATGCCCGCCATCCCGGTCAAGTCAGCCGTCGCGACCGACCGAATGACACGCAGCTTCAGCCCGTCTGATTCTTCGAGCACTTCGATCCTGGCGCCCGCACCCATGCCGAGCCGGCGCCGCAATGCGGCCGGCAACACGATCTGGCCTTTCGAGGAGACTAGGAGTGTCGACATGTTGGTTCCCAAAGCAAGGGGACAGCACCCATGATAGCGCGGCTTACGTGGTAAGTCAAAGGCCGGCATTCCTGTGCTTACCTCGAACGACGGCTGCGCCCCTGATAACACGGGCGTAGTGAGCGATCAAGGTGTCTGCTCCTCGTGCCGACCGCTTCGCGGCTTCGAATCGGGTGGATCGATGTTCGGCCCAGGGTCGACTGCGGGTTGTCTTCCGCTTCCCGATCGGCTGCGCCAGGAACCTGCCGCTCGCTTCGGCTCGCCTTAACGGCGGACGCGTTTGCGTACACCCGGACTCGAAGCCAAGACAGGGTCAGCGCGGGCGAACCCGGCGACGGCCTGCGGTATTACGTCGCCAGCCAGCCAATCGTCGCGTCCGATCGGTCCAGCTGGCATGGGGCCTGCATCTATTGGATAGGCGTCTTGCCCGTGCATTGCCGGCTATCAGTCCGCAGTCAGCTTGCGCCTTCTGCACCGCGCCCTTCCACTTCGCCGACTCGCCTCTTGACGAGAGCGCCCAGCTGATCGGGCGCGCTGTGACTCCACGTCTGCGCCGTGGTCCTCCATCCGCTTGACCGACCTCCTTGTCGGCCAGCACCTGGTTCAGCGCCTTGTTGATCTGGTCGACGATCGCCTTCGGGCGTCTTGGCGGGGGCGAAGAAGATCGCGTACCACTGCGTGCACGTCGACGCCGTCGACGCCGGCCTCCTTCAGCGTCGGCACGTCAGGCAGGCTCGCCGCGCGCTTCGGCCCCGCGACCGCCAGCGCCCGCAGCTTGCCGGACTTGACGTGACGGTAAGGCGGTGAACAAGCTCGGAAACATGAACTGCGTCTGCCCGCCGATCGGTGTCGCTGATCGCCGGCGCCGCACCCTTGTAGGGCACGCCGAGCATCACGACGCCGGCGTTGAGCTTGAACAGCTCGGCGCGCGAAGTGCGGCGCGGTGCCGTTGCCGGCCGAGGCGTAGGTGTACTTGTCGGGCTTGGCCTTGAGCTGCGCGACCAGGTCCCTGACGTCCTTCACCGGCGTGTTGGCGTTGGCCACCATCAGCGTCGGCGAGTAGCCCACCAGGCCGATCGACGCGCGAAGTCGGTCACCGGGTCGTAGCGCAGCTTCTGCAGCGCCGGGTTCATGCCGTGCGTGGCGATGTAGCCGAGCATCAGCGTGTGGCCGTCGGGCGCGGCACGCGCGACGAACTCGCTGGCAATCGAGCCGTTAGCGCCCGCGCGGTTGTCGACGATCGACCGTCTGTCCGAGCAGCGGACCGAGCTTCTGCGCGATCGTGCGCGCCATCGCGTCGTTGCCGCCGCCGGCTGCAGTCGGCACGACGATCGTGATCGTCTTGATCGGAGTAAGCGCCATTGCGGCAGGAGCCGCGGCACTGCCACGACGGCGGCGGCGACGAGCGGGGCGATCAGCCTGTTCATTGGCTTGTCTCCTTGAATGGGTTTCGAGAACACGTAGTCGGGAAGGTGCAAGCTCGCCCTGCAGAATCTTTCGGGCGGTGCGCACCAGCGCGGCGCGCTCGGACGCGGGCGTCGTCGCCGTGCCCGCCAGCTCGACCTCGACGTCGATCCGGCCCTGCGGGATGCAGCACGGCGACGTTGCGCGTGCCGCGCGACCAGCATCGCGACGCTGGCCACGGTGCCGGGCAGGGCGAAGGCGGTCGCCACACCGATCGCGCCGGTCGCGGCGTGCGGAGGCATGGCAGCGCCGCGGCGTGAAATAGCGCGACGTGAGGCTCGTCGCACTGTCGCCGTCGCTGACGAGCACCGGCTTGGGAATCACGCTGTCGGACACGTCGCCCAGGCCCATCACGCTCGCCGGCGGCGACGGCGCAAGGCTTCGAGGCGCTCGCAGCAGCGCGCTTGTTGGCATCGAGCTCGGTCGGCGGTTCGCTGCCCGCTCAGGCCCAGGTCGCGAGCGCGCACGATCATCAGCGGCATGGCCGCGTCGATGCAGGTGACCTCGATGCCGTCGATCGCGTCGATGCGCCGCCGGTGGGGAACACCGACCCGGTGACCGCGCCCCAGGCGTCGAGGAAGTTCAGGCGGATCGGCGCCGCGGTGCCGGCCACGCCGTCGATGCGTCGCTCGCCGTCGTAGGTGACGCGCCTGCCGGGCGTTTGCACCGTGACGTCGATGCGCGAGCGGGTGTTGACGTTGAACACGCGCACGGTGGTCTCGCCGTCCTGCGCCGTCGACCAAGCCCTGCTCGATGGCGAACGGCGCCGACGCCCGACGAGCATGTTGCCGCAGTTGGGCCGCGTATCGACCGACCTCTGCCCGACGCCGACCTGGGCGAACAGGTAGTCGACGTCGCAGCCGGGCTCGCTCGAGCGCGAGACGATCGCGACCTTGCTCGTCAGCGTGCTGCCGCCGCCCACGCCATCGAGCTGCAGCAGGTCGGAGGCGCCGATGGCGCCGATCAGCGCTCTCGTCGCGCGCGCGCGTCGTCCTGCGGCAGCCAGTCGCGCAGGAAGAACGGGCCACGCGAGGTGCCGGCGCGCATCAGGACGCAGGGGACGACTCGGTTCATGGGCTGAATGATCGGCGCGTCGACTCGATCGCTGTGAATTGCATGTTTGGAGATCGATTGATCCAGCAATCGGCATCAATCGAAGATCCGCTGGAGGCGCCGATGGCCATCAACTTCGACCTCAACGACCTGCTCGCATTTCGGGCGGTCGCCGAGCTGAGCAACTTCCGCAAGGCCGCCGAGGTCGGTGCACATCTCGCAGCCCGCGTTCAGCCGCCGCATCGACAAGCTCGAGCAGGCGCTCGGCGTGCGGCTGCTCGAGCGCACGACGCGGCGCGTCGACCTTGACCGCCGTCGGGCGCGACTTCGCGCGCAAGGTGCGAGCAGCTGCTCGACGACCTCGACAACACGCTGCTCGGCATCCGCGGCGTGGCCGCCACGCGCATGGGCGAGGTGACGATCGCCTGCGTGCCGTCGACGGTCTACTACTTCCTGTCGCAGGTGATCCGCCGCTACCACGAGCGCTACCCGAAGATCGCGCGTCAAGGTGTTCGACGCCGGCGCCAACGAGGTGCTGGCCGCGGTGTGCGCGCGGCGAAGCCGACTTCGGCCTCAACTTCATCGGCAGCCAGGAGGCCGGACATCGAGTTCAAGCCGCTGCTCGAGGAGCGCTTCGTCGCCGCCTGCCGGCGCGACCACCCGCTGGCGCGCAAGCGCCAGGCCACCTGGAGCGAACTCGGCGCAGTACGACTACATCTCGGTGAGCCAGTCATCGGGCAACCGGTTGCTGCTCGACCAGGCGCTGGCCGACGTGCCGCGGCCGGCCGCAGAGCATCTACGAGGCCCAGCACGTGACGACGATGCTCGGCCTGGTCGAAGCCGGGCTGGGCGTCGCCGCAGTGCCGTCGCTGGCGATGCCGGCCGCCGACCATCCGCTGCTGGTCAGCGTGCCGCTGACCGATCCGGTCGTCACGCGCCGGGTCGGCCTGATCAGCGCAAGGGGCGCTCGTTGTCGCCCTCAGCGCAGCAGCTTTACGACTTCCCTGATCGAGATGAGGCCAGCGCGCAAGAAGGCTGCGCGCGCGCGCGCCGGCTCGGTGAAGCTGCGGCACCGGCCCGGCGTGCGCCACGCTGGCCGGTGCGATGGCGGTCAGGTCCTCGCCGTCTTCCAGCGCTTCTTCGGCCTTGCGCGTAGTCCCTGCCCCAACTCGCTGCTCAAGCACGTCGTGGTCGCAGGCCTTCTCCCACTTCGGACGACGACGATGCAGGCTACGGCGTTGCTGATGGTGCTGGTCAGCGCGCGCGCCTCGGACATGAAACGGTCGATGCCGACGATCAGCGCCACGCCGGCCACCGGCAGGTCGGGCATCACCGTGCAGCGTGGCCACCAGTGCGACGAAGCCGCTGCCGGTGACACCGGCTGCACCCTTGGACGTGAGCAGCATGAGCCCGAGCATGCGCGCCGATCTGCGCCCACGACAGGTGGATGTCGCAGGCCTGCGGCGATGAACATCGACGCCAGCGTCAGGTAGATCGCCGTGCCGTCGAGGTTGAACGAGTAGCCGGTCGGCAGCACCAGCCCGACCACGCCCTTCTTGCAGCCCAGGCGCTCGAGCTTCATCAGCAGGCGCGGCAGCACCGGCTCGCTCGACGAGGTGCCGAGCACGACCAGCAGTTCCTCGCGGATGTAGCGCAGCAGCTGCCACAGCTTGAAGCCGTGCATGACGCGCCAGCAGCCCGAGCACGACCACGACGAAGAAGATGCAGGCGACGTAGAACGTGCCGATCAGCAGGCCCAGCGAGCCGATCGACTTGATGCCGTAGCGGCCGACGGTGAACGCCATCGCGCCGAACGCGCCGAGCGGCGCGAGCCGCATGATGAAGCCGAAGGCGGCGAACAGCATGTGAGCGAAGCCGTCGATGCCATCGAGCACCGGCGCGGCCGGTCGCGCCGATGCGCGTCAGGCCAAAGCCGCACAGCACCGACGAGCAGCAGCACCGGCAGCACTTCGCCTTCGGCGAAGGCGCCGAAGAACGACGCCGGAATGATGTGCAGCACGAACTCGGTGAAGCCGCGCGGCGGCACCTGGCTCGAGTACTTCGCGGCGACCGCTGCGTCGAGGTGCGTCGGGATCGATGTGCATGCCCGCGCCCGGCTGCAGCAGGAACACGGCGGCGAGCCCGGTGAGCAGCGCGAGGATCGTCAGCGCGTAGAACAGGCCCATCGACTTCAGCAAGCGTCTTGCCGATCTCGCGCGAGTCGCTCAGCGACGTGATGCCGCTGACGATGGTGCAGAAGACGATCGGCGCGATCATCATCTTGACCAGCTTGACGAAGCCGTCGCCCAGCGGCTTGAGCGCAGCGCCGAACTCTGGCCAGCAGTGGCCCACGGCGATGCCGAGGACCAGGCGCGATCAGGACCTGGACGTAGAGAAGCTTGAGCAGCTTGGCGGGTTTCATGATGGTGTCTCCTGGATATTGGGCGAACGAAGCGCCTCGCCGATCTGTCGCCGGCTCGGACAGGCGGGTGTGTGAGGCGTCAGCGCAGCGTCGGCGAGCACGCGGTCGACCATCACGCCGGACTGGCCGAGGTAGTTGGCCGGGATCGCAGAGCTTGGCGAGCGCGCGCGCGATCGAGGTGCTTGTTGATCTCGGGATGCTCGGCGAGCAGATCGAGCAGCGGCCGTTGCTGCTTCGACGCGCCTCGCGGCAGATGTCGTAGACCAGGTCGTGCGCGTACTCGCGGCCGATGTACGGGCCCAGGCCCATCATCACCGCCTCGCTCATCACCAGGCCGTGGGTCAGGTCGATGTTGCGGCGCATCGCCGTCGCGTCGACCTCCAGCCCTTCGAGCACGAAGCGCGATTGCTTCAGCGCGCCGGCCATCAGGCAGAACGCCTCGGGCAGCACGATCCACTCGATCTCCCACGGGCCGGTCGAGCGCTCGTGGTCGGCGACCATCGCGTCCATCAGCGCGGCGGCGTGCTGGCGCACCACCGAGATCGCGGCATGGATGTAGCAGCTCGAGATCGGGTTGCGCTTCTGCGGCATCGTGCTGCTCGAGCCGCGGCCGTGCGCGATAGGGCTCGTAGACCTCGCCGACCTCGGTCTGCATCATCAGCTTCACGTCCATGCTGAGCTTGCCGAGCGTGCCGCCGACCAGGCCGAGGAAGGCGCCGACCTCGGCGATGTTGTCGCGGATCGTGTGCCAGGCGATCACCGGCTGCTTCAGGCCCAGCTCGGCGCACAGGCCGGCCTGCGTTTCCATCGCGCCCTTCTGCAGCGACGCGAGCGTGCCGGCGGCGCCGGCGAACTCGCCGACCAGCACGCGCTCGCTTCAGCTGCGCGAGGCGCTCGCGATGGCGTTCGATCGCCGACAGCAGGCCGGCCATCTTGTAGCCGAAGGTCACCGGAATCGCCTGCTGCAGGTTGCTGCGGCCGATCATCGGCGTGTCGCGGTGCTGCCTTCGCGATGCTTGGCCATCGCCGCCGAGATCGCCGCCAGTTCGCGCTCGACGATCGCCAGGCCCTCGCGGATCTGCAGCACGGTCGCGGTGTCGGTGATGTCCTGCGTGGTCGCGCCCCAGTGGCAGTACTCGCCGAGCTTGTCGCGGCACAGCGCGTTGAGCTGCGAGACGACGCCGAGGATCGGATAGCCGATGCGCTCGGTCTGCTGGCGCAGCTTGGCCATGTCGATCTGCTCGAGCCGGCAGTGGCTGACGATCTCGTCGGCCGCCTCCTGCGGGATGAGGCCGAGCCGGCCCTGCACCTTGGCCAGCGCCGACTCGATGTCGAGGTACTTCTGCGTGCGGTTCTCGTCGGACCAGACGTGGCGCATCTCGTCGCTGGAGAAGATGCCTTGGAAGATGCGCGGAGTCGATGATGGTGGCGGGCATGATGATGTCTCTCTTGAGTGGTTGGAGTGGGATTCAGGCGCCGGCGCGGCTGCAGCGTGCGCTGCGCCTGCAGCACGACGGGGCGGTCGATCATTCGGCCGTCGAGCTGGGCGGCGCCCGGCGACGCGGCTTCGGCGGCGAGCACGCGTCGCGCCCAGTCGAGCGCCTGCGCGACTCGGTGTCGAGCGCGGCGTGGATCGGCGCGACCTGGCGCGGGTGGATGCACAGCTTGGCGCCGAAGCCGTGGCGGCGCGACCACGCCAGGTCGGCGCAGCAGGCGCGGCTTCGTCGTCGAGTCTGCGGCGTGACGCCGCGCCACCGGCGACCGACAGGCCCGCGACACGCGATGCGATCGCGAGTCACGCTGGCTGCATGGGCGAGGCCGTCGGTGTCTGTCGGCGATGTCGAGGTCGAGGTCGAGCGCGTAGTCGAGCGTGCCGAAGACCAGGCGCGCGACGCCGTCGGCGCGGTCGCCACGTGCTGCACGTTTGCGACGCCGCACGCGCTTTCGATCAGGGCGAGCACGCGCGGCGTGCGGCACGAGCCGCTCGTCACGGCTGCGACCTGCGCTGCGCGACTCGGCCTTGGGCAGCATCACGCTCTGCGATGCGCGCGTCGCGCAGCAGTCGCAGGTCGTCGGCGAAGACCGCTCGACTGCGCGTCGTTGATGCGCACAACGATGCGCGCGCGGTCTGCGTCGCTGGCCTGCAGCCGCCCAGCGCGCGATCGCGTCGCGCGCCTCGCCCTTGGCCTGCAGGCGCGACGGCGTCCTCGAGGTCCAGCACGACGCGCATCGGCGCCGCTGGCCAGCGCCTTGGCGAAGCGCTCGGGCCGGTTGCCCGGCACGAACAGGTAGGTGCGCGGGTCCATTCAGATGGCCTCTGCGGCGCGCAGCGTCGTGGATGCCGTCGGCGTCGATGCCGAGCTCGGCGCAGGATGGCGTCGGTGTGCTCGCCGAGCGCGGGCACCGGATCCATGCGCGGGCCCTCGTCCCATGTGCCGGGCGGCAGCATCGCGGGCAGCAGCCCGGCCGGCGAGCCGACTCTCGCGCCAGCGCTCGCGCGCCTTCAGTTGCGGATGCTCCCAGACGTCGTGCATCGTGTTGACGCGGGCGTTGGCGATCTGCGCGCGCCTCCAGCCGCTCGACCACCTGCGGCGTCGTCAGCGGCTGCGAAGGTCTCGACGATGAGCTCGCGCAGCGCCGTGCGCTCGGCCACGCGCTTGGCGTTGCCGCTGAAGCGCGGGTCCTCGCGCGAGCTCCGGGCTGCTGCAGCACCTTGTCGCAGAAGTTGACCCACTCGCGCTCGTTCTGCAGGCCCAGCATCACGCTGCCGCCATCGCGCCGGTCGGGAACGGGCCATAGGGATAGATCGTCGCGTGCGCCGCGCCGGTGCGCGGCGGCGGCGGCGCGCCGTCGAACGCGTAGTACAGCGGGTAGCTGGTCCATTCGGCGAGCGACTCGAGCATCGAGATGTCGATGTGCTGGCCGCTTGCCGGTCTGGCCGCGCTGCAGCAGCGCGGCGAGGATGTTGGTGTACGCGTACATGCCGGCGGCGATGTCGGCGATCGACGGGCCGGCCTTGCACGGCTCGTCGGCCGTGCCGGTGACCGAGACGAAGCCGGCCTCGCTCTGGATCAGCAGGTCGTAGGCCTTCTTGTCGCGGTACGGGCCGTCGGCGCCGTAGCCGGAGATGTCGCAGACGATGATCGCCGGCTTCTGCGCCGCGAGCTGCTCGTAGCCGAGACCCAGGCGCGCCGCGGCGCCGGGCGCGAGGTTCTGCACGACGACGTCGGCCTTCTCGAGCACCAGGCGCTCGAGCACCTTGGCGGCATCGGGATGCTTGACGTCGAGCGTGAGGCTCTCCTTGGAGCGGTTGGTCCAGACGAAGTGCGACGCCAGGCCGCGCACGCGCGAGTCGTAGCCGCGCGCGAAGTCGCCGACTGCCGGGGCGTTCGATCTTGATCACGCGCGCACCGAGGTCGGCGAGCTGGCGCGTCGCGAACGGCGCCGCGATCGCGTGCTCGAGCGTGACGACGGTGAGTCCTTTGAGCGGTTGCATGGCGTCGATCCTCTCAGGTTCAGCGCAGCGTCGCGGTGGCGTCCATCGTCAGCCAGCCTTCATGGTCCTGGGCCCACAGCCGGACGGTCTTGCCGTCGTCTTGCAAGCTGGCCGTTGACGCGGAACGGGTTCAGGTCGAAGGTCGGCCGCACGGCCTTGAAGCGGAACGTCGCGACATCGGCATCCGGCAGCGTTGCGGCGCAGCAGGTCCATCAGCAGCGTGGCGATCAGCGGGCCGTGCACGATCAGGCCCGGGATAGCCCTCGACCTCGGTGACGTACTTGCGGTCGTAGTGGATGCGGTGGCCGTTGAAGGTCAGCGCCGAGTAGCGGAACAGCAGCACGTCGTCGGGCACGATCTCGCGCTGCCAGGCCGCGCCGGTGTCGGCGCGCTGCGGCGGCGGCTCCGACGTCGCCGGGCTGCTTGGCCTCGCGGTAGACGATGTCGTGGAACTCGACCAGCGCCGGCTCGGCGGCGCCGTTGCAGCGCACCTCGTGGCGCACCTTGACGAACACGAGCTTGCCGGTGCGGCCCTTCCTTGGTCGACGACGTCGTCGATGGTCGACGTGCGCGTCGACGCGGTCGCCGACGCGCACCGGCGAGCGGAACTCGAACTGGCTGCCGGCCCACATGCGCCGCGGCAGCGGCACCGGCGGCAGGAAGCCGCCGCGCTTGGCGTGGCCGTCGGGGCCGATCTCGCGATTGGCGGTGCATCGGCAGGAAGTACAGCCAGTGCCACAGCGGCGGCAACGCCGCCGGTGCCGGCCGCGACGTCGGCCCTCGGATGATCCAGAGTTGCGGTCAATGCCACCACCGGCGTCCGGCCGATGGTGTCGCGCCACTGTCTCGGCTGCGGCCGACCCAAGATGTCAGCTCGACGTCTTCTGCTTCATGACTGTCTCCTTCGAGCGCTGCTCGACTGGCAGCACTAAGGGAGGCGAAGTCTGGTCGGTCAGTGAGTCAAGAGGAAGTGCAAGATTCGGAAGCATTGATGCGCCACGTGCATTACCGGCGACCACAAATGGCGAATCGGAGAGGATGAGGGCGTGGCACTGTGACCGAGGTATGGACGGGATGCCGCCCCGCCGAATGACGGCTCTCTGAGGGTCAATATCTTCTTGTCGAATGGCAGCAGAGGGCCGACTGCGGGCCCAGACGCTTCCGATCCGCTTGCCTCAAAACCTGTCGTTCGCGTTGGACGCCGAACTGCCGACGTTCGCGTACACCCGCAACCGGCCAGGTCCGGACGGTCGAGGTTGAGCCGTAAAGCTGACAGCAGCCGCCGATCCCTGCGCCGCCGCTCGCGTCCATACATCTGGTCGCCGGCCGATTCGAGCGGAGAGCGCGAGGAACAGGTGATCCGGGTTGCAGCGTGAAACTGCTGCTTGACGAGAACCTGTCGCGACCTGCCTCCTGAGTTGCAAGCACTCTTTCCGGGATCGAGACACGGCGTGTCGATGGGGCGGCAAATGCAACACAGGCGCGGATGTCGGCTCAGCTCTGAGCTCGGGAGAGTCCGTAAGGATGTCCTGCTCGCTCATCGCCGCCGCAAGCAGCAAGCGTGTCTTATCACGCGTGCACGTCATATTCCCTCGTGGCGGCGTCTGCAAGGGACGCGACGACCGGGATGCCGGCGGCGTTGTGATCGCTAGACGATGGACACCCGGCGCGATAGTGCACAGAATCGGCCGCATCGGACGCAACGATGCTGGATCATCACCCCGGCGAGATGCCGTCGTACTGCGCAACGCCCAGAGACCCACCGACTGGCAGTGAGAGATGAACCCGCTCTCGACCTGGTTACGGGACTCGGGACTCGCGCAATACCTGCCGCTGTTCGAGCAGCACAGCATCGACCTGCGCTCGTTGCCGCTGCTGACCGATGCTGACCTCGCCGAGCTGGGCGTGCCGCTCGGCCATCGCAGGCTACTGCTGAAGGCGGTTGCCGAGCTTGGCCGCGCCGCGCCGCCAGCCGAAAGCCTCTCGGCTGCGCAGGGCGATCGCACGCCGCGTGACGCTGGGCGCCGCCAGCTCACCGTGCTGTTCTGCGACCTCGTCGGCTCGACCGCTCTGGCGCAGCGGCTGGACCCCGAAGCGCTGCGCGATTTGATGCGCGGCTACCAGCAGCGCCTGCGGTGCCGTCATTGAACGCTACGCCGGCCATGTCGCGCAGTACCTGGGCGACGGGCTGGTCGTCTACTTCGGCTAGCCGCAGGCGCACGAGGATGACGCCGAACGGGCGGTGCGCGCCGCGCTGGAGATCATCGCCGCTGTTCACCGGGTGGCCGGCCCGGAATCGCTGCAAGTACGCATCGGTATCGCCACCGGCGCAGTCGTCGTCGGCGAGACCAGTGCCGGCGATGCCTCGGTACCGAGCGCCGCGGTCGGCGAAACGCCCAATCTCGCCGCTCGACTGCAGGGGCTCGCCGGCCCCGACCAGATCGTCATCGCCTCAGCCACGCATCGGCTGCTCGGCGACAGCTTCGAGGTCGAAGATCTCGGCGACCACAGTCTCAGGGGCATCGACGGCCCCGTGCGAGCGCGGCGCATCCGCGGCGTCGCGCGCACCGAAAGCCGCTTCGACGCTACCCACGCCGGTCGCTACACGCCCTTCGTCGGTCGCGAACAGGAGGTCGCGCTGCTGCTCGCGCGCTGGCAGCAGGCGCGCGAAGGGGAAGGCCAGGTGGTGCTGCTGGTCGGCGAGCCCGGCATCGGCAAGAGCCGCATCACGCAAAGTGCTGCGCGAGCGCCTCGCCGCTACGCCGCACACGCGCCTGGGCTACCAATGCTCGCCGTACCACAGCGGCTCGGCCTTCTACCCGATCGTCGAGCAGCTCGAACGCGCCGCCGGCTTCGAGCGCGACGACAGCCCCGAGCGCAAGCTCGACAAGCTCGAAGCCGTGCTCGTGCTGTCGGCCGACGAGCGGCCCAGCGTGACGCCGCTCTTTGCCGCGCTGTTGTCGCTGCCGATCGATCGTTACCCGCCGCGCATGGCATGTCGCCGCGGCCGATCGACAGCTTTGAACGTAAGCTGACTCACGGTGGACTTCCCATCTAGCCTAGCTTTCCTTTCGAACGCGCAGCCTCCTGTAGCCGGTGCTAGGCAGGGATGCCTTACGACAGAAATTCAGACGTGCAGTGAAATCTGCTGCAGACGCGCCTTTAGCTGCAAATGCTGACAGTGGGTGCCGGGCTCCAGGTGATGCCAACCTACCGCTCAGCAGGGCTCCACTCGTTCGAAGTCGTCGCACCGCGCTGAGGGTGCGGATTTCGGCTGGGGCCTCTCGAGGCTCACCTGCTGCCGGTGTGCCCGTGGGACTGGTGGTGCGCCGCTCCGATGCGCACGTCTCCAGGGAACTTGCACTGGGTCAAGAGTCGCGTCAGCCTGCCGCTGGCAACACGGCCAGGCGGTGCGCAATGGTGCTTGGTCGGACACGTGTTCTGGGTCGAAGCTCTGAACCAAGGTTGACCAGCGTCGCATCACCAGAGAGATAGCGCGTGCTTGCCGGCGCAAGTCCACGGCGTGGCCTTCTGCGCAGCCGACGCGTCGCTGGCGGATCGATCCACCGGGACAGGCAGACACGCCAAAGAACGCCGGAAAAAAGTGCAAGTGGCGAACACCGCTGACTTGGGGCGCTCCTTGCGATCAGTGGCGTTCTGCAGGCTCATTCGATCTCCGCAGCTTGGTGATCCTCGCCCAGCACAGTCGCTCGCCCGGGCAATCGAGTCTCCCATGCCTGCATCACGCTAGGGCTCATTCAGGCGCTGAATTGCCGGTCACATTCTTGAACTGCTTGCAAGTCGTCCGACCGTGGCCACGCCAGTGCCGAGCGGTCACGGGGTCCGATGCCGCAGACTCTTGCGTAGCCGCCTGCTGCCTCGGCTGCGTCGCTGCGCTGTGCATGGCGATGCGTTCGTCGCACCGCAGCGATGTGGCCTCGAGCTCGACCAGTGCAGCGTGTGCACGCTGCAGCGTCATGCGGGCGACCGTGCCCAGCTCGTTGCTTGCGTCCTCGATGCACGTCGCGACAAGACTGCGTCTGCAGCTCGCGCGGACGCTGCGCGAAGACCAGGCCGAACTCGGCCAGCAGATCCGCGGATGCGGTTGATGCAGCGTGCGGCTCTTCCTTGAGCCTTCGCGCAGCCGGTGTAGACACAACATGCTTTGTTGTGCTCGACGCTCTGACCGGACGAAAGCGCGCATGTTGGGCGCGATGCCGCCTCGCCGACCGCCGCATCGGCTGCAATCGTTCCTTTCGGCCGGCCCCCGCCGCTCAGCACGGTAGAGGTGCACTGGGCTGAAGTGCGGCGCGATCGAGGCTTCACCTGCAGGCCCATCGCCTGCAAACCGCTCGGCCCCGAGTGAACGAGGCGCAGCCTCGGCGCAAATTTCCATGGCTACTAACACGGAGCGCCAGCGGAAGCGGTACACCACGAGATGAATCGCCGCCACGCCAGCAGCGGCTTGGCCACGATCACTCTCACCGCTCGCATCGCGCCGCGGTGAGCCTCGGATGGCGCGGCCTGCCAGGCCGACTCCGACACGTATAAATCTCGCCCGCGGACTTCCCTTGCCGCTTCAGATCGACTTCGACAATCAATCTTGGCACTCGGATGCCGCTGCTTGATTGCGGGAAGTCCCCTTCGCTACCTGCCTGTTCGAGTGGCGAGCCGACCTGGCCGCAGACGAGTAGTCTGGAGCGAGCGCTTGCCGGCGAGGAGCTGAGGGGGCACCTCCTGTCGTGGTCGCCAATGCACCGTCTCGGCCATCGGAGAGTCATTGGCCACAGGCAGCTCTACGGAAGTCGATTGGCACGTAGCTGGTCGAGGCGGCTGCCGGTCAACACCGACATCGCCAGTGCAGGCCGTGGCGGTCGAACTTGCTGCTTGACCATGCGACTTCTGCGTGCGGCAAATTCGCTGGTGTTGTCTTTCATGGCCATGGCCAATCCTGTCGGTTCATCTGGCGGCTGCGCAATGCCGACGCGGCGACGAAGCTCAGCGCCACCAGCGGCAAGGCTACCCCGGAAGGACCAGCGGATGCCGAAGGCTTGGGCGACATATCCCAGAAGCGGCGGGCCGAGCAAGAAGGCGACGAACGAAAACTGCGCCAGCGCAGCCGTTCGTCGCCGCAGCGCGGTCGGTGCGCTGCGCGGCTGCCGACATGGCCAGCGGAAATATCGCGCTGGTGCCCACGCCCATCAGCGCGAAGCCGGCCAGCGCGAGCCCGGATGACGGTGCAACGAAGACGAGCA
>ERZ1370068.7632-contig-6538_pt1 | contig 34206 bp, 44 predicted proteins | sample MGYA00561227_ERZ1370068 | MGnify/ENA primary metagenome ERZ1370068 (study PRJEB38410, sample SAMEA6850437) | metagenome | study: Metagenomic assessment of the ecological functions of the soil: analysis of the soil microbiota associated with the...
ATTGTACTTCGTTCAGTTACGTATTGCTCATTCTCGCGACGCGCAAAGCATTGCCAGGCTTGCCTCAACTGTGACACCGCGGATGAAGTCGAAAACCTCGTGCGCGAGCGTTTTGCCAACCTCTGGCCCGAACTGTTTTCCACGGCCACGCTGCCCGCGCCACGGCACACGCGCTAGCCGACGCTCCGGCCAACTCTGCACAACTTCCATTCTGCGTCCAGAGAATTTCTTCTGCAAAACCGGCCTTTTTGGATGTTTACTAACTGCAGGGCTACTTGCCCAAGGCGCGACCGAACTGAATGCCCCAGTGAAATCGCCGCCAAAGATGCCCGGAAGAGAGTGACCGAAATCCATGAAGAGCCAAGGTATTGCCGTCTTTTTCTAATTGCGACCAGCGCCACAGCCGCCTTCGGCCAAGGCAGCCAAGCCAGGCCGGTCCGTCGCAAACAAGCAACCAACTTCAAACCCAGGTTCGTCCACTCAGACTCCGCCAGCTGCAACCCGCGTCCGAGTTCTGGGACAAGATCCAAAAAGCCGGCCCGGCGCCCGCGGATGTGGTCGGCCCGGAAAGACTTCAGGCTCACGCTCGATCCGATTTCAACAATCACACTGGAGGCCGCTGCTCCTGCGCGGCGCCAATACCGGGCAGGCCACAACATCAAACAAACCATCGTCCTCGTCATCATCGCCAAACCCATCAGAGGACTTCGCTCAACAGCGCCGGGCGTTTGCACACTAGTTTGAAGCCGGCGGGCGTTGCGACAGGGAACGGAACAACAGCGTCGGCCAACGCCACCGGCGCGCGTGACAACTGCTCCGATCGCGACGGCTGCCGCGGGCGCGAGTCAGGTTTATCGCGTCGGGGTACGTGACGTCCTGGATATACAGCTATCGGACAATCCACCAGAAGCTCCACGCTGTTCACAGTGCTCGCAGGAGAATGCTTGACTATCCTTTTGCCGGTGGACCGATTTCGGTTGCGGGGCTAACCACGACGGAGATTGCGGCGCTGTTGCGCCAGCGCATCAAAGATTTTCGACAACCCGGCGGTGACGGTTAATGTACCGCGACTATGCCGCCAGTCATGCTGTCACCGTGACTGGCTTTGTCTCAGCTCCCGGAGCGAAGACTCTGCGCCGGGAAGCGGTGCCGCTCTATGCGATTCTGGCCGAAGCCCTGGTCCTGCCCCGAAGCCGCGCGCGCGACCATAACCCGGCAGGGCCGCTCGCCGATCCTCGTGGACCTCAAGGATCCAAATCTTTCGGCAACGCTGGTCGTTCCCGGCGACGCGATTAGGGTGTTGGGGGAACCGGTCCGAATGAGTTCTTTTTCATTGGCGGCGAAATCAATTCTCCCGGCCAGAAAGCGTTCAATGCCGGACTGACTCTGACTCAGGCGATCTTGGCGAGTGGTGGAACCAGCGCCGCGTGCAGGTGCGAAGGTTAAAGTCTTGCGGCAGGGCGCCGACGGGCTGCTCGTTACTGAGGAGTACAACCTGCGGAAAATCCTGAACGGAAAGCTCGCCGATCCGGTGTTGCAGAAAGGCGATCGCATTGAAGTTACAAATGCGAACTAGTCTTTGAATTTGAGATCTGAGATTTGGGATCTGAAATTCTGATGTTCTGAGATCTCCGGTAATGCAAACTGTTAGTTTGCGTCCACCCGCCAAGCTCTGGAACCTACTGAAACACCCCAAGACAAAGACTACGCAAACTAACAGTTTGGCGTTACAATGGCGCGCTTCCACAACTGATGAAGACGCCATCCACAACACTCGTCCACGTTCTAATCGGCAAAATCGATCGCGGAGACGCTGCTCGTGGGCGCGCTGGCGGTGTTTGCGTTCATCCACTGTCCTGCCTCCGTCTTTTCATGGGTGGGGCGAAGTGACCGAGTCGGGAATTGTCGGGCTGGGCTGGTCAACAACGCGTCGCCGTGGGAACCGCGTGGAGGTGCAGCTCTTCGTTGACGGAAAGTTTGTGGCCAGTCGCAGTGGCCGCCAACGAGATCGCGTCCGGACGTTGCCGCAGCTGGCTGGGCCGAGGAGACGAATGGCACGGCTACATTTCGCGTCGCTTCGCCAGGCGGCGGCTACGCACGAAGCTCGTGTCTACGCACTTGCACGAAAGCGGCGGCGGCCTCCGCAAGTCGCTTGCAGCTCGTGGGCGACCCGCATCCGGCTTCATGCGTCGACGAGAATGGGAACCTTAACCGTATCCGCTGTTGCCATGGAGTAAACTCAATACATGTGGACTGAAGCACGACTAACAGCATCAGGCTTTGCGGTTAGAGCTGCAGGCAAGAGTCGCTGGCACTGTGGGAAATTGCTTCCGTAAGTCTCATCCTGCCCTGATCGCCGAGTGGGTCGTGTTCTCGTTTGCGGCGGGAGCAAGCTGATGAATCGCGGTGCCTGTCCTGCTGGCCCTTGGATTGATGGCGTTTTCACATCGTGAGCGCGGCGAGAGTCTTTACGACATCGGGTTTTCGCGCCGACAACTTTCTCAGCTCATGCCGGTTGCTGCTTTTTTGCCGACCACGCTGGCAGTGATCGCGATAATGGCTGCGGCTTGGCTTACGAACCACGGTCTCTTTGTCGGTCACCTTCGTGCCCGGTACATTTCTCTCCCGCTCTGGGCGTTATTTCAACAATACGTTCTTAACGGTTTCATCAATCGCCGCGCTCAGTTCGCATTTGGAAACGGCGTGAAGAGCGTAACCCTGGTCGCGGTCGTCTTTGCCTTGCTTCATCTGCCGAACCCGCTCGCTCGCTGTCCTGACGTTTGTTGGCGGGCTGGTTTGGGCGGCTGTATATCAACGCCGGCCGAACCTGTTTGCGCTGGCTCTGTCTCACGCATTGGTTTCGTTAACTCTGGCACTCAACCTCTCGCCAGATTTACTCAACAGTCTGCGTGAGTAGGCTTTAAGTATTGGTTAAGTAGGATAGACATTCTTGAGTGTCCGATTGCAAGCGATTGAGCTTGTCAGAGCGAAGCAAGACAGACTGGAATGTTTGTCGGACTACTGGATTTAAGATGAGCTACCGATACGCTGTACGGTTTGAACACCGCTTGGTATAATCCGCTGGCCTAGCAAGAGAACAGGTCGGGCGGTCGCTGCTGGAATCTAATCGCTCAATTCTTCATTTTTCGGATTACATCTGAATAACAGGTTTGAGTGTCAGCTCCAGGAGAGGAAAGTCCGAACACTACAGGGCAGCGAGCCCGCTAACGGCGGGGCGTTCAAGTCTCAGGGATCTCAGATTCAGATCTCAGATCTCAGATTTGAAGGTTTGATTCAGATCTGAGATTTCCGGGCGACGACAAGTGCAACAGAGAACAGACCAGCCTCCGACTTAGTCGGGGTGATGGGTGAAACGGTGCGGCCCTCGAGGGCTTAATGTAAGAGCGCACCGGCGCGTGTGGTGACATACGCGGCCAGGCAAACTCCTCGCAGTGCAAGACCAAATAGGGAGGCGTCAAAGGGCTGCCCGCCCGAAGTCCCGTAAAGATCGTGCTACGACCTCCGGGTAGGTCGCTTGATCCAATCTGGCAACAGTTGGACTAGATGAATGATCGCCACCTCGATTTCAGATTTGAAATCGTCAGAGCGCAAAATCCCGAATCGGGACTTACGAGTGGCCGCTGAGTTTCAGATCTGAAATCGGGGAACAGAATTCGGCTTACAGACCTGTTCTACTTTGCTGGGCATATAGCTACAAGCTGTCCCAGACCGGCACACAGGCTTAACCGCAACACTGAAAGAGAGGCCGCAGAGATGGCGAAATCGTAAGGGAGTTTTCATTGGCGCGTACGTGCCCAACCACTTGAAAGAAGTCCTTGCGCCGGCGCGCCGCAGCCGAGCATCGCACTCTCTCGCAGGAAATCACGTATTCTCGAAGAAGCGGTGCATGGTAAAGGCCTGCCCGCCGGACAGCGTAGATCGGCGGAATCGCGAGTCGACGCCCGCGCCGCCGCGCCGACCGATCCGTCACCTCGCCGGCGAAATGCCGATTGGCATACACGCTGCGGGCGGCAAGTCTGGACGACGAAGAGTTAGTTTCAAGATCCTGAGATCCCAGATTTGAGATCTGAAATTTGAGACCTCAGATCTCAGGGTTCAAATCTCCAAACGAGAAACTACTTTGAAGTTCCTGGTCATCGCTGCGCTCTTTGTTCTGCTGCTGCTCCTCGTCTATTCAAGAGCTCTATCCCTATATCAGAGCCCTCACAGAAAGATCATGGGCGCGGCGACGACAATGGCCAACTCGACGTCGAATTCAGGCGGGGTTCTGTCGGCGAAAGGCGGACGGGAAACTGGTGCGCTGTGTGATTTGTGGAACCTGGATACCGGCCGAGCGTGCGATTCGGCGCCGGGGCCAGGTGCTTCCGCTTTATTGCTCTCGTGAGTGCATTGAGAAACCAGCGGCGGCGCATACCGCGAAAAGCCGCGAGAGTTGATCCCCAACTCGTGAGCCGCTTCCCATGGTTCAAGATTTCCGGCCTCATGAACTGCCCGGTCGGTGTTAGTAAAATAAGCAGTCCTACCAACCCCACCACAAAGAAGAAGATCAGGGAAAGCAGCGCTTGCCGGTAGGAACCCGTTCTTTGCTACCACAATGCTGAACAACAATGGCCCCATCCAGGATGTGCCTCGCTCAGAGACTTCGTAGATTCCGAAAATGAGGATTCCCGACCCTTCGGGATCATTAGCGAAAAACAGCGAGCGGGAAAGCGCCTGTGAACCACCCAGGACAATCGCGATAACAATCGCCATGATCCACGCCTGGTAGGTCGTGCGCAGAAAGCCGTACGCGTAAACGACCACCGCCGGCCCAGAGACAACGAAACGAGGATCGCGTTCTTTGTTTTGATAAGGTAGGCGAGCCGCTCAAAGCGAAGCGCACCTAACACTGCGATAAATTGCACCACGAGAAAGATCGACAGCAGAAACGTCGGATTCGGACCTCCGAAAAGCTCCTGCTCAAGAGAAGACGCTTGACGCAAAATCACTGTCTGAATGCCGTCGTTGTAGACCAGACACACGATCAGGTATTTGAGCGTGTACGGAAGTCGCCTCAGTTCTTTGAAGGTGGAGGCGAGTTCGACAAAGCCGGCGGTGAGATAGCTTTGACCTGGTGGCAATTGCCTGGTTGCCTCCTCTGGTTTTCAATCGCCTGAATGTGATGATCGCGAAACCACCCCACCACACCGCCGCGGAAAGGAACGAGAGCCTGACCGCCATTCCGGCAGAGATGCCGATGCTCTCCGCACCGAGCACGCAGCACCAGGTTGAGCGCCAACAGCAACCCGCCGCCAAAATATCCATAGGCAAAGCCGCGGCTGGAAACTTTATCGCGTTGGTCCTCAGTCGTTATCTCCCCAGAAACGCGTTGTAGAAAACTATGGAAGCCCCGAAGCAGACGTTGGCAATGATGAACAGGAGTCCGCCAAGCAGGTAGAGCCGGCCGGTGACGAAGAAAAGCAGCGCGTTGGCAATGACCGCCGGTATAACAGAACACTGCCATCAGCCGCTTCTAGAGATCAGAGTAGTCTCCAGTGAACCCAGGATTGGCAGGAACAGAACCTCGCACGTCCGACGGATATCGACACACAAAGCGTGGAAACGATTCGGCGGTGACGGAACCGAGGATCCCAAGGTTCATGACCGTACCGCCTTTGCCTACCGCGTCCTGGGCCAGGCGGGTGATGTAGGGACTAAACAAGGCGCCGACAACGGTCGTGTAAAAAGCCGAGTTGGCCCAGTCATACATCTTCCAACCGAACACTTCGCGGGGTTGTTTTTGTCGCTGGCCCCAACTTGATTCTGATTCGCGGGAGAGTCTGTAGCGGTCATGGGTTCAGGCGGCGGCTTTCTGTGTCAGGGTTTCAACGATCGCTGGTGTTATGTCTGCGAGATTTTCGATCCGGTTGGCGATGCGTTCTTTGTTAGCTCCCCAAACGATGGTTGGAACCGGATTCAGCGTGTGATTACGCGACGAAAGGTCTTCGATGTTGCCGTGATCGCTGGTGAGTATAACGGAGCGCGACGCAAACCAATTCCCGACAATACTCCCCTAACCAACGGTGGCGAGGTTTGCGAGGACCAACCTCGCGGCCTGCATGTCCTGCGCATGACCAACCTTATCCGTGATGAAATACTCGTAGAGCGTAAAGCGGTTTTCGCCGGCGATGCGCGCCAACACGGCCGCAGCTTCTTCGGGCGTGCGCAGACTCACCTGTTCGCCCCGCTCGATGAGCGCCGCGTTAGTGAAGTCGTGGAACACGGCGGCGCCGGCTTTTTAGATCCGCGACGGTTCGAAACGGTAACGCCGGCGGCTTCGATGGCGGCGGTCGTCGCCGACACCCAGCGCGGGCGCTTCGTCAAAAACTCCTGCGTGTAAGTGTTCGCGAACGTGATCGGCGCAATTCCGCGCGCGTCAAGTTGCCGGAAGATTGAATGGTCGCGAATGATTTCCAGCATCGCCGCATTGGGAAAGCCCTGCTTGTGGTATAGCCGAGCGTGGCGGGGACGTTGACGCCGGTGAGAATCGTCGTTTGCCCCGAGGCGCTCTGCGGCCGGCCGTCAACGCCGAGACACGCGTCGGTGGGGATGACGGTCCCGTCGTGGATCGTCGTTAACCCTTCGTTTTGGAAAACTGCCAACGGCTCAGCGTCGGCGAGACCATCAAACGGATTGTGCGGCTCCACGCGAACCAATCCCGAGGCCGTCAATAAAGAAGAGGAGCACTGACATCGCTCGTGATTGAATATCATCCACCACGTGTGGGCGCAAGTATTGCTCCGGAACCCTGAGATAGCATCGTCGCTTGAAACGACGTGCTTCGAGTCGGGAAACGAGCGCTGGCGCTTCTTGCGGCTTTGCCGCCGCGTCTCGCGGTAAGGCTCTGCCTTACCGAGCACTCCAAAAATGTTTAACGAGGGCTGGCGCCTCCGGTCTGAGGCGTAGCCTCCGAAGGACATAAAAGCACTCACCGGAAAGGCAGAGCCTTTCCACGCACTGTTTGGCGGCTAAGCCGCGTCCGGCGGGTTAGGCTTTGGACTTTGGACCTTGGACCTTGGACCTTGGACCTTGGACTTTGGACTACGATCACCGGTGACTGGTCGCAGTCTCCATCTTCATCGAGTTGGCCGCGTTCGCGGTAGAGATTGAGTTTGTTGTGAAGTGTCTTCAGGCTGATGCCTAACAGTTCGGCGGGCGCGCGTCTTGTTGTTCTTCGTCTTTTTGAGCGTCCGCACAATCATCTGCCGCTCAACTTCTTCGATCGGCGTGCCCACGGGGAAGGTGATCGTGTCCTCGTTGCGTCAGCCGCTCGCGCTGGTCGATCGGATACGGTGCGAAGTGGTGGCGTTCGATCTGTTCGCCTGAGCAGATTACTACCGCTCGCTCGATCACGTTGCGCAGTTCGCGGACGTTACCGGGCCAGGCGTGGAACTGCAACGCGGAAAGCGCCGCGGCACTCAGGAAGCGCGCCGGCCGCGAGTGCTTCTCGGCGAGTTTGGTTACCAGATACTGGGCCAGCAACGGCAGATCGTCTTTGCGATCTTTCAGCGGCGGTAGTTGAATGCGAAAGACGTTCAGGCGGTAAAGCAGGTCTTCGCGCAGATTGCCTTTGGCGACCGCGCTCTCCGGTTCCTGGTTCGTCGCCGCCAGCAGCCGCACGTCAACTCCACTTCCTTGCGGCTGCCGAGACGGCGCACTGATCGTTCCTCGATCACGCGCAACAGTTTTGACTGCAACATTGGCGGCATCTCGGCGATTTCGTCCAGCAGCAACGTCACCGCCGTCGGCTAACTCAAAACAACCTGCGCGTCTCGATGCAGCGCCGGTGAAGGCGCCCTTCTCGTGCCCAAAAGTTCCGACTCCATCAGCGTCTCGGGAATCGCCGGAACAGTTAATACCGATGAATGGCTTGGCCCGCCTCGGGCTGAGTGTGATGAATGGTGCGCGCGACCAACTCTTTACCCGTGCCCGACTCGCCGGTAATCAATACTGACGCGGAAGACGAAGCAACCTGCTCGACCAGCGGGAATATATCTCGCGCATGGGCGCGGAGGTTCCGACCAGGTCGCCGAACGCGCCGCGATCCTGAAGTTGCCGGCGGAGCGCCTCGATTTCGCGTATGGCTTCGCTGAGTTCGGGTGGTTGAAGTTCGGCTGACATATGCTTCACGGCTGCGACGAGTTTCTTATTCATGAAATGACAGACAGGAACGTCTGTCCTACAGTGACAATAACACGCTGATCAATTCTCGCCCGAGGAAAAACCAGTGGCGCCTTAATTTGTAACGCAAACTGTTAGTTTGCGTGTGCGTTGAATGCCGTTCAGTCATCGCAAACTAACAGTTTGCGTTACCTGGGACCAGCCGAATAATAATCGGCGATGGCCCGCGCGAGCGAGGGAATTGTAAATTGCTTGGGCTGGATTTTCACTTGCAATCCGTATTCGGCCGCAGTCGTCGCGGTGATATCGCCGATGCAGGCAATACACAACTCCGGCCAGCGCGTCGCTCAAATCCTGGGTATCGAAAAGCTGAGCGAGATTGCGGACAGTCGATGAACTCGTAAAGGCGATACAGTCGGCACCGCCTGAAAGCATCGCGGCGACTCGTCCCCGATCGAGATCTGCGGGCAGGGAAGTGCGATAAGCAGGCACCACGTCCACCCGCGCTCCGCAGCTTCGAGCGCCTTCGGCAAAAATCCCGCGCCACCGAAGCACGCGGAATGAGCACGTTCAAATTGCGGAGCTGCTCGCTGCCGCCGACAAAACGTTCGAGCGCCGCAAAAACTCCCTCAGCCTTGAACTCGTCCGGGATCACATCTACGTGAACATGCAGGTCGCGCAGACTCTCGGCAGTCGCTTCGCCGATAGCGCAAACCTTCAGTTCGTCAAGATCACTGGCGTTGCGCCCGCGTGCCTTGAGCCGCTGGAAAAAGTAAGCGACTCCGTTGACGCTGGTAAAGATCAACCAGTCGTACCCGTAGAGATGATCGATGGCCTCGTCCAGCCGCTCGTAGGTTTCCAGTTCGCGAATTTCGATCGTTGGACAAACCACAACCTCGGCGCCGTACTTTCGAGCTCCGCGACGAACTCGTTCGCCTGGTTTGAAGCACGGGTGATTACGACGGTGCGGCCTGCGAGAGGCTTCGGGTCTGTTATCTGTTCTGTTGCCTTTGAGGTCATCTGCGATTCCAAACTGTAGGGGCGGACCTCTGTGATCCGCCCCGTTGATCGCGACAAATCCAGCAGTGGCGGACACGGAGGTCCGCGCCCTACAAGTTCAACAGCGCGCTCGCACCGTGCGCGAGCAAGCGTTCAGCCAAGCGTTTGCCAATCTCCTCTGGCTTCGTCAAACGACCCGGCCAGTCGGTCCCTGATGATCTGTTTGCCCTCGGGCGTCAGACACCAGCCCGTCAAGCTTAACGCGCTTTTCGCGTACCGTCGCGTGGGCGGCGATGGGCAACAGACAGCCGCCGCCCAGGCGGCGTAAGAATGCGCGCTCGGCCGTGCAAGCCAGCCTGGTAAATTTATGGTCCAACTTGCCGACAACTGCAATTGTCTCGCTCATCCCCGGCGCGCACTTCAATCCCCAACGCACCTTGCCCGACGGCTGGCAGCACATCGCTGGTGGGAATTGGCGCGCTGATCCGCTCCTCCAATCCCAATCTGCGCAGGCCGGCACACGCAAGCACGAGGGCATCATATTGGCCTTCGTCGAGTTTGCGCAGTCGAGTGTCAACGTTCCCGCGAAGCTCGGCAATGACCAGGTTTCGGCGTACATGTTTCAACTGGGCCAGGCGTCGCGGACTCGAAGTGCCGACAATCGCCCCGGATGGCAGCGCCTGAACGGACGGCGCCTGCTGGTTGGCAAGCTTCTGGTTAAGGACGAGCGCATCGCGCGGGATCTTCGCGTTTGCAAATCGCCGCCAGCAACAGATCCTCAGGCAGTGTCGTCGGCAGATCTTTCAACGAGTGAACCGCGAGATCGATGCGTCCATCCAGCAACGCGTCTTCCAGCTCTTTGGTGAAGACACCCTTGCCGCCAATCACTGACAGTGGTTCGGTTTTCACGTCACCGGCGGTTTTTATGATCTCAATGTGAACTTCGAGAGGCGAGTTGAGACGCTCAAGTTCGCCCTTGATCATACCGGCCTGCACCAGCGCAAGCTTCGAACCACGTGAGCCAATTACTAAGGTGTCTTTCATGCGTGGTTTTCGGCCGGAGGCTATTCTTCCAGACCGAAGATATCGCGCCAGGCCTGGATGGCGTCAGCATCACTCGCGTCAAATGAGCGCCGCATGTGGCTCAGCAGTGGATGGGAGATTTTGTTGACCGTAGACACCAGCAGCGCTTCAATCGCGGCTTCCTGCTCGGCGCTCAATGGGCCAAGGCGAGATTCGTTGACGCGCTCAGCTCCAGCTTGCGCGATATCGTGCAACTTGTTTCGCAGCGCGCCGATCGTTGGTCCAATATCCATAACGCGCAGCGTCTGCTGAAACTGCATGGTCTCGGATTCGACAATCAACTCCGCCCGCTCAGCTTCGCGCTCGCGCTCGCGAATGTTTGAAGAGATCACCGACTCGAGGTCGTCAATGTCGAAAACGAAAACGTTGGAAAGCTTGCCGACGCCGGGATCGATGTTGCGAGGCACGCTGATGTCGATAAAGAAAGAAGGCCGGTTTCGTCTCCTGGCGAGCGCCTCGCGGGCCATCTGTTCGGTGATCACATACTCATCGGCGGCGGTCGAACAGATGATGATATCCGCTTCCGGCAGGTGGTCGGCGAGTCGATCAAAATCAATCGCTTCTCCCCCAATTCCGCGGCCAAAATCGCGGCCCGCGCTTGAGTTCGATTGGCCAGCAGCACGCGCGCCGACGCCGGCGCCCATCAGGTGACCGCGCGGACAGTTCAGCCATTTCCCCGGCGCCGATCAGAGGGCCGTATGTCCCTCCAGCGAGTTGAAGATCTTCTTGCCCAGCTCGACGGCCATGTAACTGATCGAAACGGCGTTCGCGCCGATTCCTGTTTCCGTCCGCACCCGTTTGGCAACCCGGAACGCGTGATGAACGAGCCGATTGATAATTCTCCCGGCGGTGCCGGCTCGAGCGCGCGATGGAATACGCCCGGCGCACCTGACCGAGGACCTGGGGCTCACCGACAACCATCGAATCGAGCGAAGAAGTTACCCGAAACAGAGTGGCGAACCGCCTGATCATCAGTGTGTTGATAGAGATGGGTTTCGAGGAACGAACGCGGCAACGCTTTCGCCGCCGCCGCCGAGAGGTGGTTAACGCGGTCGATGGTTTCGCTGAGTTGCTCCTTGCCGGTTTCGGCGAGGACCTCGACGCGGTTACAGGTGGACACAATCAGGGCTTCGCGAACAACCTCGCCGTCCACCAGCGTTCTGAGGCCGCTGGAACACGCGTCTTCACTGAACGCCAGCCGTTCGCGCACCTCAACCGGCGCGGACTTGTGATTGATACCTACCAGAACAATTGACATTACGAAGGGTAACGGTACGCAAATAAGTTGACTGCGCGCAACGTGGCAGACACTCGCGTCGGGTTGAGTGGAAGCGCGCCTAGTTTACACCAACTTCTTCTGTGCATCAGAAGGACGCACAGCGTGGAACTCTAACCGAAAACATGGTAGCCACCCATCAGCCTCGTGGCAAAGAATGTCAGCAGAACCAACGCGAATCCGGCCACGCCCAGCCAGGCTGCCCTGGCGCCCGCGCCAGCCGGCCGTTGAACGGTGAAGAATGAGCAGCGACGTAAAGCAACCACGTCAGCGCTGCAAATATCTCCTTCGGATCATTGTGCCACAGTCGTCCGTCGCGTGACGATGCCCACACCATGCCGGTCGCAAATTCCCACCGTCAACAGGGTCAGGCCGATCGCGGCGGAGCTGGTGGCGATTTCGTTGACAGTTGTTAGCGAAGGCAGCCGGTGAAAGATCGCGCTGAAGGTCTTCAGTTTCAACTCGCGCTCCTGCAGCAGGTACATGATGCTCGCCAGGAAAACCACAAAGAACGCGCCGTACGCGAAGAGCAGCAGCGTGGTGTGGACCGGAAAAAGCCAGCTCGCTGCCAAACTGCTTGCTTCAGCGCGGTCTGGTGTTGCTGAGCGAGTAATAACGGCGACGAAGATAAGCAACGAGACGAGCGGCATGGTGACCACACCGAGCGGCCGAGCGCCGTACCGATAGAGCACCAGGGCGTAACTGGCGACCAGAGTCCAGGCGAGAAACGATAGGGTCTCGGGCGCAGATAAAAGAGCGGGTAGTGGCCGTGACGGCCCAGTCCGCAACCAGGGCGGCCGTGTGAAGCACAAAGCCGGTGGCCATCGCCCATTCTGAAACGCGTTGCAGCGAGCGGCGTTTGTTGAGAAACGCCAGCACTGCATGAATCGCCGAAACGACGTAGGCGGCCAAGACGGCCAGTCAAAGAGATCTCATTGGGGTAAAGGCGTGACGAGCAGCAATCCTAGTTGAGGACAGTGGGCGCGGCAAGCAAGGGAAATTTCAGCAATGAGTAGATTTCAGCGGGTGAGCGGTTTAGGCTTTAGCGCATCTCAGGTGCGCGGTAAGTCTCTGACTTACCGCTCATCGGCAAAGCCACTGGCGGTCTGCGACCGCGGGCAGAGGTCGGAGACCTGATGAGGTGGCAGCCAATGGCGGCAAGTCAGAGACAGCCGCGCACCTGACGGCTCCAGCCGTGCGCCAGCGTTGTCGTGTGTGCTTGTACTGAGCCTTGGTCGTTGTTAGTTCTCTATGGCAACCGTTATTCTCGCTAACGTTCATCGTAGCAGCACGTCCTTCGGTGGTTTGCGCCAAACGTTTTTCAAGCTTTTGAGAGTCTTGCCCGGCTTAGCCAGAAATTTGAACGCCGACATCGCGCGCGTCTGTTCGCTAGAAACTAGTGGAGATAACCGCATGCTCCTTCGTATCTGCCTGATATGCTCGTTGCTGGCGCTGGGTACGATGGCAGGCTTGCCGCAATCGTCTTCGCAACGCGTTCCCGAAGCCCCGCCCCTCAACCCAAAAGCTCGACCAACGCCCCCGCTGCGCCGATGCCGACGGCTGAACCCAGTCCTGAGGCGACGCCTCCCACTTTAGCGGAGGGGCAGGAAGCGGAAACCATCAAGACCGATACGAATTTGGTTACGGTCCCAGTAATCGCAACGACCGCTGAAGGCAACTACGTTCCTGATCTAAGTCAGGAAGAGTTCAAGATTACTGAGGATGGCGCACCGCAGGAGGTGGCGTTTTTGCTAGCGGTAAGCGCGCCGTTTCACGTGGTCCTGCTGCTGGACACGAGCGCCAGCACGCAGGAAAAGTTAAAGTCGATCCAAAAAGCAGCGGTGGCTTTTGTGGAACAGCTTGCAGCGCGCGGACGAAGTCAAAGTAATTTCGTTCGACAACGACCTGCGCGAGCTCAGCGAGTTCACCGGCGACCGCGCGGCGCTGAAGGACGCGATTTACAAGACGGTCCCCGGAGGAGGGACTCGGCTCTATGATGCGCTGCAGCTGGCGTTCTCTTCGATCAAGACAATCAAGGGGCGCAAGGCAATTGTTTTGTTCAGCGACGGCGTTGACTTTTACAGCGATACGTCGACCTACGACAGCACGATTCATTGGTTGGACGAACAGGATGTGATTGTTTATCCGATCCGTTTTGAAACTCGGGCCGAGACCGAGCGCATTGTGCGCGAAGCTGAGGGTGACACTGGCCCCCAACTGCCAACGATTGATGTTATTCGGCGGCCACCCCCGGAACTACTCCGCCGACGTTTCCCGGCGGCGACGACCCGAGTTCCGTGCCGACGTCCGGCCAGAAGAGAACTGGCCCGCTTGGTCTGCCGACCGCCGACGAAATAATGCGTGGACGACGCCGGCGCGACCCCGACGACGGTCGTACTTCGCCGGGTGGTTATCCACCGACAAGCGGACCAACCTCGGGACCTGACCGACAACCCGACGGTCGTTCTGATCCGAATGATCCACTGCCGAGCCCCAGGGATTCAGGGGGCAGTACATATCCTTCAGGGCGCAACAGACCGAGGCGAGGCGATTCCACCGACGTGATGCTCGATCAGCTTTACAGCACCGCCGACGCTTATCTCGCTGAATTGGCAGCCAAGACTGGTGGCCGCATGTTGCGTGCGGACACGGTCGAATCGCTGCCCGAAGCCTTTGCGAAGATTGCTGCGGAGCTGAGAACGCAATATGCCGTCGGCTACTATTCGACTAATAACGCGCGTAATGGCGAGTATCGCAAGATCAAGGTCAAGAGCACGCGGAAGAACGTCGTGCTGCGCGCCCGCCCCGGTTATCGCGCGCCGAGCAGCTAAATAAGACGAGCCGTTCGAGCCTCATCTTGTTCGGTTTCCTTCACTCGTGCTAATTTTTCCCGCACGAAGCGTACAGGCATTCCTTTGCTGCACTTGAACATTTCGGAACACTACTAATCATCTATGCCCAACCGAGACGAAGCCTGGGACTGCTGTGCGAATACACCAAGGGCGAGAGCCTGCGCAAACATGCCCTGGCGGTTGAGGCCGCGATGCGGGCGTGTGTGAAAAATAGTGGAGGCCCGGAGGACGACGAGGACGAGTGGGGACTGGTGGGGATGCTCCATGACTTCGACTATGAAATGTTTCCGTCAGCTGACCAACATCCCTTTACCGGCGCAAACATACTTTGCGGACGTGGGTACTCCGAGCGCTTCATTCGCGCAATCATGGGCCATGCAACTTACACCGGCGTCCCACGCGACACCGCGATGGCCCGCGCGCTGTTCGCTACCGACGAGCTTTGCGGTTTCCTGGTGGCGTGTGCTTTGGTGCGACCTACCAAGAGCCTGGATGACCTGGAAGTCAGGTCGGTGAGGAAGAGACTGAAGGACAAGGCGTTTGCGCGCTCTGTTAACCGGGACGACATCCGGCAGGGAAGTGAAGAACTCGGCGTCGACCTGGATGAGCACATTCGCTTTGTGATTGATGCGCTACGGCCGGTGCAGAAAGAGATTGGACTCAGTCCGCTTGCCGACTAATGCCGATTGAGAACTTCGCCCGCGGAGCGGGCGCGAGCATAAAGCCTGGGGTGGAGCGAAGCGGAACCCCAGGATCGTTGGCGGAGAAAGGAAGAGCCCGCAACGCGGGCGACAGCTCTGGTCAAGCAGAGTGTTTGCGCTATCGCACGCTCCGCGCGCTCTGCATTCTTCGGGGTTCTTGACCTGGGGTTCCGCTTCGCTCCACCCCCAGGCTTTACGCTTGCACCCGCTTCGCGGGTTATCAAAGACGAAGCGGGCTGTGTTGTTCAGCAATTCTTCAGCCGACGTTGCGTTGGGGTGCAGGCGGCTCAATCGGTGCGCGGCGAGCGGTTATTATCGAAGCGAGCACGAATAACGAGATCGTCAGCACCAGCGTGATGATCGCCGTCAACGTGGCCTGCAACCGGCGCCGCCGTGCAGTGTGCCGGTAAACGAAGATTGCGGCGAGCAACGTAGCCAACACTGGAAGCAGATAGGTTGAACTGACGAGCAGCCCCGGCGCGGCTATTGGTTTGAGCGAAGCGAAGACGATGAGGACGATGGCGATGGCGCTGCCCGCCCCAACCACGGCAGCGATGAGCGAAGAAATAAGTACCAGCTTCAGGCGCATTCGATTGTATCCTTCAAGCCGACCGGGTTGTGGGAACTCGCCTTAGAAGCAGTACTCCGGTTGAGCGGGCCAAGGATACCACACCGAGGTAGCGCAAACTCCTAACACCCCGGCGCGCGGGGACCCCGTTTAGTTTGCGAACGCCACCGCTGCCAGCTACAAATTCGGAAATTATCGCAGACGCAAAGTAACAGTTTGCGTTACAGTTGCAAGCATGCTTACTCGCAGCGCCCTAATCTATCTCTCTCGACATGAGGGACTAAAGGATTTCGCCGCCCGCTTCAGCTTTTCAAGAAGTTAACCACGCGCTTTGTTGCGGGAGAAACAATCGACGAGGCTACGGCATTCATCCGGGAGTTGAACGCGGAAGGTTGTTCTGCTTCCTTCGATCATCTTAACGAGTCGGTAGCCAACGCCGCTGAAGCCGAAGGCGAGGTAGCGGAGTATCTGCAAATTCTCCGACCATTGATGAGACCGGAATCAACTCCAACGTCTCGATCAAACTGACGCAGTTTGGACTCGAACTGGATCCCGAACTCGCTTACAAAAATGCGCGCACGGTGGTGGCGGAGGCAGCCCGACGGGGCCACTTTGTGCGCGTGGACATGGAATCGTCAGCGGTCACGCAGGTGACAATCGACATCTTCAAGCGACTGCGTGGCGAGTTTGAGCTGAACACAGTGGGGATCGTCCTGCAGTCTTATCTTCGCCGAACCTATGCCGACGCCGAAGAGCTGGTCAAACTGCCGGCGCGTATTCGCATCTGCAAGGGCGCCTACAATGAACCTCCCGAAGTCGCGTTTCCGGACAAGAAGGACACAGATGAAAACTACGTGCGCGTGATGCAACTGCTCTTGTCGAGTGGGGTCTATCACGGCATCGCGACCCACGATCCGAAAATGATTAGACGCCACCATTGCGTACGCCGAGCGCGAGGGTATTCCCAAGTCAGCTTTTGAGTTTCAGATGCTTTACGGCGTAAGGCGCGATCTGCAGCGGCAGCTCGCGAAAGACGGCTACAACATGAGGGTCTATGTGCCTTACGGCAGGCACTGGTATCCTTACTTCATGCGGCGGCTGGCGGAACGGCCGGCAAACATTTGGTTCGTCCTGAAGAACCTGCTCAAAGGCTGATTCCCGATGGAAAATCTCTTCTGGATTTTGTGGTGCATACTGGGTGCGGTCCTGATCGTGGCTGAAGTTTTCACTTCGGGCTTTGTGCTGCTGTGGTTTGGGATTGGCGCGCTGGCTCGCTGCGCTGGCCGGCATCGTCGGCATCAGCAACCTGGGCATTCAGTTTCTGATTTTCGCGGTAGTCTCTGTCGGACTCACTGCCGCTTCGCGCACGATCTTCGTCAACTATTTTTCACGCGAGAAGTCGGGCGACTCGCTGCGCACCGGCGTCGACGCTCTGCCGGGAAAATCGGTACCGTCGTTTCCTCCAGTCGCGGCGCGATGCAGGAAGGCGCGGTGAAAGTTTTCGGCTCGACGTGGACGGCGTATCCGGCGCAAGGCGAATCGGCGCTCGAAGCGGGCGAGCGCGTGCGCGTGGAGAGCATTGAAGGCTCGTCAATCTACGTCAGGCGAATCGATGAGGGAACCGACTGGCGCGCGAAGGAACTGCCCAACGGAGGAATAGCAGCAGCTGTCGACTGTGAAGTGTTCAGTAGGTTCTCAAAGTGCTCATTATCACTGACAGGCGGAAGAGATTTTCCATTTGTCATTTGACATTTCTCATTTGTCATTCGCCAGCAGTCAATCCTCAATTGCGTTGCTTCAACTGGTTAACGTCTGAGGCGGCGATTTTCAAAGACGTGCGCTTGGCATCGGACGATGACAAATGAGAAATGTCAAATGACAAATGGAAAATCTTCTTATTGACTAACGGTTGGAAAGAAACGAATGCGGGAAACAGGGCTTAGCGCGGGATCGGTATTCGGATCGTAGGTGTCGTCGAGAGTCCGGTCTTCTTCAAGCATGGGCAGTTCGATCGTGATGCGATCGCCGCCCGGCTCTTCCAATTCATCACCAGTAAAGCGCGCCAGGATCACGGTAATATTATCTTCACCACCGCGGTTGTTGGCTTCAGCAATCAGTTCGTCACAAGCTTTGGCGAGATCAGGATTGCTGCCGACGATGTTCTGAATATCTTCCGAACGCAACTTTCCTGACAAGCCGTCGCTGCACAGCAAGAACCATGTCACCGCGACGCAGACGTATCCGGCCAGTAACCGGCGTGACGTCGCCCTGCGCGCCCAGCGCCTGCAGGATCACGTTGCGAAACATGTGCGTCTCGGCTTCGGCTTCGCTGATCTGGCCCACGTCGACCAGCTTGCTGCACCAACGATTGATCTTTCGTTGCCAGCCGGATCTGATCCTTACGGATGATGGTAGCCGCGGCTGTCGCCCACCTGAACCAGGTCCAGCAGATCGCCGTGCACCGCCGCGCCGGTGAAGGTCGCGCCCATGCCCGCGCAGCGTGACATCTTCCTGGCTCTTGTGATGGATGGCGAGATTGGCGTAGACCGTCGCGCTCTTGAGACAGTCAACCAGCGGCGTGTCTGCATCGCAACCTTTGGTCGAGTTGTCGTCCATCATCATGTCGCGCACGGAATCGACGGCCATGCGGCTGGCGACGTCGCCGGCCAGCGCGCCGCCCATGCCGTCGGAGACGACCAGCACCAGGCCCTTTCTCGCCCAGCTCAAAACTGCTCAGGTCCTCCGGGGCATCGTTGCCGTCCGTCCCGGTCCACGTTTGTTGTTTGGAGAGTTCGAGGACGAGAAAGTTGTCCTCGTTTCCGCGGCGAACACGACCGACATCCGATTTTGCGTGCAACTCAACAATCATAATTGATGCGTAGAAGGCGATTCGGAAAAGGTGAACGTTGGATTCTACCCGTTCTGAGTTTGGCTGTCACTTCCGATTTGGTTTGCGAAACCCGGACAAACCAGAGGCTTGTCGACAGTCAGTTCAAATACTATTCAGAGCCTGATCGAGGTCGGCGATTATATCATCCGTATCTTCGAGCTCCGACCGAGACTCTAACCAGGCCGTCGGTAATGCCCAGTCGCGCGCGTTTCTCAGCGTCGACGGAGGCGTGAGTCATCGTCGCAGGATGCGAGATAAGCGTCTCAACGCCGCCGAGACTTTCAGCCAGCGTGCACAGCTTTAACCGTCTCCAGCACAGCGCGCGCCGCCTCGAGCGAACCAACGTCAAACGCTACCATGCCGCCAAATCCATGCTGCTGCCGTTTCGCCAGCGCGTGCTGCGGATGAGACGCCGAACCCGGGATAATAAATCTTTCCTGACTTTCGGATGCTCTTCGAGAAACGCGGCCACCGCGCGTGCCCGATTTGTCGTGCTGCTCCATGCGCGAGCGCCAGGGTCTTGGTGCCGCGCATCACCAGCCACGAGTCAAACGGCGAGAAGAATCGCTCCGGCGCTGTTCTGCACAAAGCCGATCCAGGCCGCGTCCGCTTCGTTGTTCAGCACGACCGCGCCGCCGATTCCGTCCAGAGTGTCCGTTCAGATACTTCGGTGGTCGAATGGACCACGATGTCGACGCCAAACTCCAGCGGGCGTTGCAGGTAGGGCGACATAAACGTGTTATCACAAACGACGCGCGCCGGCGCGATGCGCGACTTCCGAGACTTCGCGCAGATCGGTAACGATCATTACCGGATTCGTCGGCGTCTCAACGAAAACCATCTTGGTGTTTGGCTTGATTGCCGCTTCAACGTTGAGCGCGTCTGAAGTGTCGACAGAATCAAACTCAAGGTTGTAGTTTGCCAGTATTTTCGTGAAGAGACGAAAGGTTGCCGCCGTAAGTGTTGTCGGAAACGACCACGTGCTCGCCGGCTTTGACCAGACGCAGCGTGGCGTCGATCGCCGCCATTCCCGAAGCAAAAGCAAAGCCAAAACGCGCGCCTTCGAGCGCGGCGAGATTCTGTTTCAGCGCGCTGCGAGTCGGGTTCTGAGTGCGTGCGTACTCGTAGCCTTTGTGCTTCCCGAGTCCTTCCTGCGCGTAAGTCGAAGTCTGATAAATCGGAACTGTAACTGAACCGGTGGCCGAGTCTGGTTCCTGACCGCTGTGAATTGCTGTAGTTGCGAAACCCATGATTGGCTTAATCGTAAATCGTGAATGGTTAATAGTAAAACGGGCTCAATAACGCAAATGGTTGGTTTGTGATGTCGGTTGACAGCCTGCACAATGCCGCCCGACAAAGGCGTGGCATGGTAGCCCGCGTGTCAGACAGTGTCAATCGACATGGTTGGCGGTGCTCCCTGGGAGCCGTTGCCGGGAATCGCGGGCGCGTGGCACTGACCTCAGCGGGTCGCAGTGGCACTACTGGTTGGCCACGGCTTTTCTTAGACCACACGCGCAAAACTGCGTTATACTCCTTCTTGATATTCCCAAAATCAATATTCAGGACCAACAATCACTTGGGACAGCAACCACAAGTATCCAGCAAGTACGCCGGAAAACGGCTTCTGATCGTCGATGACGACGCTGACATGCGCCTGTTGCTGGCTGAGTATTTCCGCCGGCTGGGCTTCCAGGTGGAAGAGCGCGAAAGCGGCGTGGAAGCACTCGAGCCCGCGACTACCGGCCGCTTTGATTGTTTCATTTTTGACGTTTCAATGCCGGGCATGACTGGTTTTGAACTGCTTCAGCGCGTGCGGATCGCGGCGCGCAGACGCCGGCGCTCTTTCTGACGGCGCACGATGCGCTCGACTACAAAGTCGCCGGCTATGAAGCAGGGGCCGACGACTATCTGGCCAAGCCATTTAGTCCGCGTGAACTGGAGTACCGCGTTGAGGCTTTGTTGAGACGCACCAGCAAGATTCAGCCGGAGACAGACAACGAGCGAGTGCAGGTGGGCGACCTGGTGATCGATAAGCGACGTCACGAAGTGCTCCGGCAGGGCAAGCGGATCGATTTGACACCGCTCGAGTTTCAAATTCTGGAGTTGCTCGCGTCGGAACCCGGCCGCGCCTGGTCGCGAAACAGTTTGCTCGACAGGGTTTGGAGCACGGAGTATGAAGGCTACCAGCGCAACATCGATCCGCATATCAACCGGCTGCGAAAGAAACTGGAAACGGATCCGAAGAATCCGCGCTACGTGCTTACCGTCCGCGGCGTCGGCTATAAACTAAACGAAGCGCCATGAGAATCTGTCTGGTTTTCGCTGCGATCCTCGTCTCAGCTAGTCTTCCACTAACTGCCACAGCGCAACAAACGCCCGGGCGTGAAATCTCTTTTCCTGTTCCAATCAACTGGAACAAGCAGAGAGGGGTAACGACCTATCGCTTGCAGATCGCGGGTGACGACAGATTTCGGGATGTCTTTCTTGATCGCCGAGTCCCAGGCGAGCGCTACGTGGTTACCGGTTTGCCTTCGGGCTATTACTACTGGCGGGTAACGTCTGCGGATTTCGGGCCGGCAAAATTTTCCTTCCCGGTGCGGTTTTTTGTTTCGGGCGGCATTGTGGTGAACCCGTCCAGGCCCACCGCAGGCCACACGCTTGTTAACGGCGGCGAGTGCGAAACCTCGTTAAGGACTCCGAAATTTCGTTGGAAAGGTTCGCGTGATGTGGGTTGCTAGTGGTTTACTTCTGGTGGTTTGGTTCATCCTCAAATTTCTCCTGCATAAGGGCGGCTTCGTTCATATGTTGCTGCTCTTCTCGATCACCCTGGCCGTGATTCAGTTCATGGCTTTCCGCAAAACCCGGTATCACACTTCCGGGCGTTAACTTGACCCTTTTCCTACCCGTCGGCAACAATGAACGCTGACGTTGCATCAACTACAACGAGGCCCGCTCCGGCGGCCAGTAGCAGCTTTAACTATCTTCGAAGGAGTTGTTTGCTATGCGATCTCGTCCCATTTCAATCCGATTTGCTATCGCGGTGTTAATGAGTGGTGCGTTATGGATAGGCGCGACGCCGGCAACGACCTTCGCGCAGAACGATGTACCCCGGCGCACCATCGCAGTCACTTACCCGCTTGATGAGAGCATCACCGTCAAATTTCGCGGCACGACCCTGCTGCCGCGATTGAAGGGCGAGGCGAAAGTTAAGCGAGCCGGCCGCCGAGGCACGCGCGTCGAACTGGCGATTGACAACTTGCCTCGAGCGAACGAGCTGGGCGGGATTTATACCACCTTTATCTTGTGGGCCATCTCACCTGACGGTCGCGTTGACAATCTTGGTGAGATCAAACGAGGCGGCAGTCCCTACATCGCTTCGAAGCTTGACGTCACTACGCCACTGCAAACTTTTTCTTTGATCGTGACTGCTGAACCACACTTCCTCATGAAGGTACCCAGTCGGATGGTGGTCCTCGAAAACATTGCGCCGCAACACCCCGGCAAGAGTCAGATTGAAACTGTCGGTGTTCAGTACATCGGCAACTCGAGCGACTATTTCAAGGACCCGCGCGTGCCCGAGATCGCTTCCTCGGACTATCGCGACATTCCGGTTTCTTTGCTGGGCGCGCGCCAGGCGGTCAACCTCGCCCGCTTTGCCGGAGGAAAACAGGATGCGCCGCAGGAACTGCAAACAGCGGAAGACGATCTGCTGGCTGCCGAAAAGGCGCTGCGTTTCGATCAAGCGTCAGCGGAAGTAGACGTGTTGGCGCGGAAGGCCACCTCTTCCGGCGCGCGTGCCGAGGAGATTGCGCTGGCCCGCCGGGCGGCGCGCTTGCGTCGGGAAGACATTCAACGCCGCGACGAAGCGCTGCGTGCCGCTGAGAATAGTGCCGACACGGCTCAGCGTGAGATTGCGCAACTGCGCAGCGATCTCGACAAGGAACAACGCGCCCGCGAGCTGGCGGAGCGAGATGCGGACACGGCGAATCAAAAGTTGCGCGAGCAGCGCAGCGAAGTCGCTCGGCTGCGTGATGAACTCGCCACCGTACGAGCCGAAGGCGAAGCCGCGAAGATCAGTCTGGCTCGCATTGAAGGCGCGAAACGCGCGGAAGACGATCGTCGCGAGGCAGAAGCGCGCGAGCAGCGGCTACGCGCGGCTGAGGCGACCTTGAAACAGACGCTCTCCAAGTATGGCGCGGTGAAGCAAACTGCCAACGGCTTTCAACTCCTGTTGCCGGAGTCAATTTGGAAAACGCCGCGCGGCGCCACGCTGGCCGCAGCCGCCGCCGCGAAGCTCGAACCGCTGGCGGCGCTGATTGCGAGTAACCCGGATTATCAGCTCGTTATTGAGGCCTACACCGACAGCAAAGGAGACGAGGTGGAATTGCAACAGCTGACGCAGGCTCGCGCGCGCAATCTATCGGATCGTTTCCAGGCAGCGGGAGTTGAAGCCTCACGTCTGCAGGCCAACGGCATGGGCGCTGCCAATCCACTTGCCCCGAACACGACACTGAACGGTCGCGCGCGAAACCGGCGCACGGAGATTACCTTTACCGTTGTGCCGGCAACATCAGTGAGCAGTAGGCAGTAGGCAGTGGGCAGTGGCAGCAGGGCGAAAGGCTCGCCGGCCGGTCCCTAAATGCCAAATGAGAAATGTCAAATGACATATGGAAAATCAGATTTTCCATTTCTGATCTTTCATTTGTCATCTTGTCATTAAGACTCAGGTATCTGCCCACAGCCTACTGCCCACCGCCCACTGCTAAAAATGTCCCCACTCGAAGTCCTACAACTAGTCGGTTACTCCATCGGCGCCGTCCTGCCGCTGTGGATGGGAATTCAGCTCGCTTCCCGCCGGCGTAGTTTGAGTCCAATCGAGCGCGTCTTGTTTGTCCTCGCGCTCAGCATGTGCGGCTGGCACAGCAGCAACCTCCTGATCACACTGCACGGACTCTTTGGCTTTGGTTACACGCCGCGCGTGGTCACCGTCCTGCGCGTTGCCGACACCATCGCCGTCATCTGCATCACGTTCTGCTACTCGTTCCTGCTTCACGTTCACATCTATCTTTGGGCCACCGCAGCCGAGCGGCCGCTGAAACGAAGCGAGCGGATCCGAATTTGGCTTTCGTATGTGCCGAATCTGTTTCTGCCGCTCGCCATTTACAAGATTTGGACGCACCAGTATGCGCCCATGCTCCAGCGGACCCGCCTGTTCGTGATCCCGATGGCGGTTTGGATCACCTACGTGCTGGTTGTCATCGCCATCACCGAGCTGCTCATCGCGAAGAAGACCAGGAACCTCAGCGAGAAGCGGATCATGCAAACGCTGGCCGCTTCGTTTATCTGGATCGACATTGTCATTCTGGCGGCACTCGCGTTGGGTCTCGGCGAAGGAACGCAACTCGGCCTGTATCTAAAGACGCTTGCAAATCTCGGCTCGCTGCTGCCGTCGGCGCTGTTGGCCTACTACATTTATCGCTACCGTTATCTCGAACTGATCATTGAAGAGAGTTTGATCGTCGCGTCGTTTGCCGCGGTTGTGCTGATGATTTACATCTACGGCATCCGAAACCTGGGCGACTGGGTGACCTCGCGCTACGGCGTGCGGGCGGGCGTGGTGGAAGCGCTGCTGATCCTCGGTCTCGCGCTCGCCGCGGCGCCGCTGCGAGGATGGTTGGAAAAGCGATTTCATAAGTTGTTTGAACGCGAGGCTGCGCTCTATCGCCAGATCGTTTCGCGTATTAGTTCGCACTCCGGCCAGTATCAGCAGTTGCCCGACCTGCTCGATTTCGTTGAGCAGCAAACGACGCGAGCTCTGAACCTGCGCAGCGTGCGCATCGTGGTGGGCCACCGCAGCGAGGAAGAGGGTGCGCACGAGGATGGCCGGAGCGACGTACAAACCGGCGGCCGGACGGTGGTGGAACCCTGGGTCGAGCAGCTCCTGGACACGTCTCGTCGGCATGATTGGGCGGCGGTGGAAAACGATCCTTTACTGGAGCGGCGCGGCTACACCGTCGCCTACCCGCTGAGGCGCGAGGAAAAACTCTCCGGGATGTTGCTGGTCGATGCTGCTTCGGGAAGTTTGACGGAGGATGCGCGCACGGTGCTGGAGATACTCGCGGGCCAGGTGGCCATCGCCATTGAAGACTGTCGCCTGGTCGAAGAAAACGTCCAACTCGAAAGGCGACTGGCCGAACGTGAACGCCTGGCGACGCTGGGCCAGATGGCGGCCACCGTGGCCCACGAGATAAAGAATCCGCTGTCGGCTATCAAGTCTATCGCGCAGGTGATGGGCGAAGACGCGCGGCTGGGTCATGAGTACGCGCGCGACTTGAGCCTGATCGTCGGCGAGACAGATCGACTGGGCCAGAGCGTCACGCAGCTTTTGAGTTTTGCCCGCACCAGGACGCCGGCCGAGTTGCCGTCCCGCGTTGCGCAGCTCATCGAGTCCGGTGGTGCGACTGTTTCAGGTTAGCGCTGATAAAGAAGGAATCCGGCTGAAGGTTCAGATTGAGAACGATCAAGAGCTGCCAGGCGCGGCGGTGTCCGCCGTTCGGGTCGCGCTGTCGAATCTGCTGCTGAACGCGTTGCAGGCCACGCCGCGGGGCGGGGAAGTGGCGATTACCGAGCGAATAGAGGATGACAATCTGGTGATTGTGGTGGAAGACGGCGGGCCGGGAATAGCCGCGGACTTGCGCAAGCGAATTTGGGAACCCTTCTTCACGACGAAACAAAGAGGCACCGGCCTGGGCCTGGCGATCGTTCGCAAGCGTTTGCAGGAAGCCGGCGGCACGGCACGATTGATCCCTCGGTTAACGGCGCGGGCGCAACTTTTGAATTGCGCGTTCCGCTGCAGACCCGCGAGCCGTAGCGAGCGGATGCTGCCTCTCAAGCTTCGCTCCCGGTTTGAGTGGTTCTCAATCCTTCGAACGTTGCTACAGTTGCCTCAGGCATCCGCTCGCTACCACCACCCCAAGCGGGCTGCCCGCTTGGGGATCCCGGTCCGCTCGCGGTTCTGTAAGCATTCGGCCGTGGCTGCTCTCGCTGGAACTTTCCGCGAGGAGCGCGCGTGTTAGCTACCGATTGCTGCCCCGGTCATCAACGATCTGAGACTTGGAATCTCAAATCTGAGATCGCGTGTTAGAGTCCATCAGCAGCGCGTTGCTCGAGTGAACCCCGGTTGACTGCAGGCCGCGCCAGCTCTCCTCGTTTCCGAAAGGCCGATAACAAAGGAGATAGTTATGAATCTGCGCAAAAGTCTGGGGACATTTCTGTTTGTGATCTTGTTGCTTGGTGTGGTGGTGGCTGGTAACCGCAGTGTGCTGGCCCAATCGTCGTCTCCTGCCCCAGCTGACGTCCAGACTGACAAGGACGATGACGTTAATCTTGATACTCAACTCTATCTGATCGTTGCCACCAACCAGGAGGTTCCCAACGAGAAGTTGCCCGTAGCGCTCGAATCGTTGGTAAAGCAACTGCGGACATCGCTGCCGTTCAAAAACTATCGCCTGGCCGCGACGCTAATCAATCGCGTTAAGAACAATGGACGTCTCAATCTGAAGTGGATTGGCGGCCCGTTGGGAGTGACGCCGGCGCCTTCAATCAATCCGAGTTTCAATGAGTTTAAGGTAAACAACGTAAAGGTTGGCAACGATGCAGCCGGGCAGCCCGTGGTACGAATGGAGGGCTTCGCGTTTGGCGCGAGGATTCCCATTCAAACCGGCGTCAGCTCGGCAGTCGCCTCAAACGGACCCGCACCGATGGCCGTTTTCAACTACGAAAGCACCGGACTGAACACCGATATCAGCATGCGTGAAGGCGAGCCGGTGGTAGTAGGAACGCTGCATGTCGGTCCGTCAGGCGACGCGATCATTCTCGTGATCTCGGCGAAGCGGACGAATAAATAAATCAGTGGGCGGTGGGCGGTGGGCGGTGGGCAGCGAAGAAGTGGCCAGTGGTCAGTGGCCAGTGACCAGAGATCAGTGATCAGTGGCCAGTGATCAGTGGATTGACCGGTCATCATTGACCAGTATAGTGTTCAGTTGTTTTGTTCATGCCGAGCCACTGACCACTGACCACTGGCCACTTCCTTCTGCCCACCGCCCACTGCCCACCGCCTACTGCCCGGTCTGGCACGCCACGCGCTAGGGAAATTCACCCGTAAGGTCCTAAACTGACCAGAAGGGTGAAACAGAACAAATTGCGATTACTGATTGTGGATGACGAAGAGGCGTCGCGCTACGGCATGCGGCGCGCTCTGACGACGTTTGGCTACAGCGTTTCCGAAGCCGACTCAGCTGAGGCAGCGCGAATTCTAATCAAGCAGCAAGAGCCTGACCTGATGCTGCTTGACGTAAACCTGCCGGGAATTAGTGGGCTGGATTTGCTGAAGGAGTTGCAGGATGCCCAAACCCCCAACGAGTCCGGAAACTCACAAACCTCAGCCGCCGAAAACGGTAGCGGTCCGCTCGTAATCATTATTACCGCGCATGGCTCAGAACGAATGGCTGTCGAGGCAGTCAAGTCGGGTGCTTACGATTATCTCTCGAAGCCCTTCGAGCTTGACGATCTGCGGATGAGGGTTTCGAACGCGGCTGAGACAGTTGCGCTCCGGCGCGAGAACGTTTCGCTGCGACGCCGGATCGAAGTAGAGACGTCCGGACGCGGCGCGCTCATCGGCAACTCCGCCGGCATGCAACGCGTGCGCGCGATGATTGAAAAGGTGGCGGAGACGGATGCGACCGTGCTCGTTCGCGGCGAATCCGGCACCGGCAAAGAGTTGGTCGCGCGCGAAGTTCACGAAAGAAACAGCGTTCGGAGCAAGGGGCCGTTCGTAGCGGTCAACTGCGCCGCGCTGCCTTCTGAGCTAATCGAATCCGAGCTGTTTGGCCACGAAAAGGGCGCTTTTACAGGGGCCGCAGGGCGCCGGCAGGGTAAATTCGAACAGGCAAATGGCGGCACGCTGTTCCTCGATGAGATTGGCGACATGAGTTCAAACGTGCAGGCGAAACTGCTGCGCGCGCTCGAGGAACGGCGCATCGAAAGGCTGGGTGGCAACGAATCGATTCCGGTTGATGTGCGCATTGTGAGCGCGACGCATCGTCCGCTCGAACAGGAAATCGCGGCCGGAAATTTTCGCGCCGATCTCTTCTATCGCCTGCGCGTTGTTACTATCGACATCCCGCCTTTGCGCGAGCGGCGCGAAGACATTCCCGAACTTGCCGGAACGTTTACACACGCAGCTGCTGAACGCTACAACCTGCCGCTCAGGCAAGTGGGCCAGAGCGCGCTCAGGAAACTGTTGGAGTATGACTGGCCGGGCAACGTGCGCGAGCTGAAGAACACGATCGACCGCGCCGCGATTATGGCTGAAGGCGAGAGCTGCGCGCGCAGGATCTGCCGGACGAGATCACGCCTGGACTGGGACTGGATGTGACGGAGAGCAAGATCGTCGGCGCTGACGGGGGCCTCGCCGTTCCGTTCACCGCCGACTTCCGCGAAGACCGGCGCGAGTTTGAACGCCGCTACATCTCGCGCTGCCTCGAACACACGCAGGGTAACGTGACCAAGGCCGCGGAGATTCTTGGCATGCACCGCCAGTCGCTGCAACACAAACTTCGCCAACTCGGCCTCGGCCGCCGCTACGTCTCTGTCGGTGCCGACCTGCAAGATAATTCTGACGAATGAAAGCCTGCCATCCCGGACAGGATTAACAAGATTGACAGGATAAGAGAAATCATCGATTGCTTATCATCCTGTCAATCATGTAAATCTTGTCTTGTGTTTCTGATTTCATTCTGAGGAGACGGCACTCATGAAAGCACGCATCGACGCAATCCTTCAGCGCAACCAGGCTGAGTACCTCGAACAACTAATTCCACAAACCGATCCACTGCTGCAGGAGATGGAAGAGTATGGCGGCGAGCATGGCGTGCCGAGCGCCGATCGCGAGGTCGCGTTGTTTGTCGAGATCACGGCGCGGGAATCAACGCGAAACGAGCCCTCGAGATTGGCATGGCTATCGGCTACACGACTACCCATCTCGCGCGGGCAGTCGGCGACGGCGGGCTTGTTGTAACTATTGACCCGAGCGACGAGATGATCCAGGCAGCGGAGGGTTATCTTACCCGCGCCGGAATGCGCGAACGGGTGCGCATCGAACGCGGCAAAGCGTTGGACGTCTTACCGCAGTTGAAAGACACCTTTGACCTGATCTTCATCGATGCGGTGAAGGAGGAGTATGCCGATTATCTCAAACTGTCTTTGCCGCATTTGCGCAAGGGTGGCGTAGTGATTGTGGACAATCTGCTTTGGGGCGGGCAGGTTGCAGGCGAGATACGGTCGCTCGATCAGGAAAGCTCCACCAACGCGCTGCGGGAGTTTAATAAATACTTTGTGAACCATCCGAAGTTGCGCGCGGAGGTTCTTTCGTTCGGGGACGGCGTGGGCTACGGCGTTAAGATCGCATGAAGCTCTGGGTCCAAGCGCCAAAGGCGCGAATGTAATAGCCCGGGGCACAGCGCCCAGGATGCACTCAGTCCCTTCACGATTCTCGCCCTGAAGGGGCGACATCTACGATCCATTTCGCGCCTTCGAGCGCTCACAAGGTTGGTCTAGTGGGCTGCGTCTGGGCCGCTGGCCCAGAGCTATTATACTGCGCGCCTTTGGCGCTGGCAAGGCAACAACTGCGAAAATCGCGTTCCGGCACTCATGATCGAAAAAGACGAGCGAAGAAACGCGAAGTGAAGCGGCAAAGATTATCGCTGCCGGCGGCGTGATCGGCTTTCGCACGGATACGTTCTACGGTTTGGGCGCCGACCCGCTCAATCCGGAAGCGGTTCGTGCAAGATCAGAGAGTTGAAGGGCAGGGAAGAGTCGAAGCCAATCCTCGTTCTGTATTTCAGACGAGAGCGAACTCAGTCGCTTCGTCAGCGAACCAGTCGAAGCAGTCGAATCAAATACCGCCTTCCAGAAAGCAGTGCGAGCTCTACTGGCCCGGCCCGCTGACACTTGTCACCGCGGCGCGCGCGGACTTACCGCCGGAGTTGACTGCGAACACGGGAGACAATTGGTCTGCGGCTGCCGGCCGATGAGCGTGCGAACGCTGGTGCGTGCTTGTGGCGGGGCGCTGACAGCGACCAGTGCGAATCTTGCCGGCCAACCACCGGCCTTTAGCGCTGAAGACGTCCAGTCCTACTTTTCTGAAGGGCTCGACATGATCATCGACGGCGGACAGGCTGTCTCCTCCAGAGCCCTCAACGGTTGTCGATGTAACCGGCCCGCAGCCGCGCGTGATCCGACTGAGGAGTGATCACGGAAGGCGAGTTGAGCCGATCATGTCACGATGATCCGGCTCCGTTAGGAGCCAAAATGTTTATAGCACCGCGACTCATCCAACTGTTCTTCCGTCGTCAGGAGCGAGCGGCCCGCTCCTCGACGACGGGAAAGGTTTTGTGGGAGCGTCTGTGGTTATAAACATTTCGTGCCTCCGGACACGAAAACCGGTGGATGAGCGGCTTCGCTTAGATCGACAAGTCGCTTTTGCAGGGCAAAACCGCACTCTCCGCCGCAAAAGTGGGATTTTGCAGGCCAGAATGGAGGATTTGCACACCTTAACCGGGATCTTGCACGGCTGAACGGCGAGTTTGCAATGGCTGAATGAGGAGTTTGCACTGGCTGAATGGAGGAGTTTGCATCGGCTGAATGGGGAGTTTGCACGGCTGGAATGAGAGAGTTTGCAATTTCAGGCTGAATGGGGAGTTTGCACGGCTGAATGGGGAGTTTGCACGGCTGAATGGAGGAGCTTGCACTCGGCTGAATGAGGAGCTTTGCACGGCTGAATGGGGAGTTTGCGACGGCTGAATGGGAGTTTGCACGGCTGAATGAGGAGTTTGCACCGCTGAATGGGGAGTTTGCACGGCTGAATGGGGAGTTTGGAGTTGCGAGTGCGGACAACCTGGTGCGGGTTGGCGAGTTTCCGCAGGGACAGGCAGGAATTTCCGCAGGGGCAGGCAGGACTGCCTGTCTACTTCTCGACCGTCAGGTTCTTCACGAAGCCCCAGTCGCCGCTGGCGTCAACCTTGATGTTCCTGACGCCTTTCTTAGCGATGACGATGTTCGCCTGGTACCAGAGCGGCAGCACCGGTAGTTCGTTGCTCACGATTTCCTGGATGCGCGTATAAAGCTGTTTCGCCTTTTCGCGATCGAAGGTGTTGACGGCCTCTGCGAGCAGAGCGTCGAGTTCCTTGTTGCTGTAGCGACTGCGATTGCGCGAGGCGCGCGTCTCGGTTGGTATTTCGGAAGTAGCGAACAGGTCCTTAAAGAAAATCGGATCTTGATTCCCGCCCACCCACTGCCCGTAAAAGATCTGAAAGCTGCCGCGGCGCAATTCGTCGAACAGCGTATTGAGTTCCGCGGTTTCAATGGCAACGGGAACGCCGACATCCTTTAGATAGTTTTGAATTACGCTAGCGTAGGCCTTCCCGGCAGCATTGGCTGCCGGACACTTTGTAGACCAGCGGCTTGCGTAAATCGCAGTCTGTGGTCCATCGCCGTCCGGATCCTTCAGGCCGGCTTCGTCCAATAGTTTCTTGGCCATCGCCGGATCGAATGAATACGTATGCCCGGCGCTGTAGGCCCACGACTCTTCCGGCAAAACGGAATGCGCAAGTCTTGCCCTGGCCCAACAGCAGATTGCGAATCATGCTTTCGCGATCAATCGCATAGGCAATTGCCTGGCGCACGCGCGCGTCGTTGAGCGGCGGTTGGCTGCAGTTAAGAGTGAGCACGTAGACGTTCGAGCCGGTGAACTGCAGCACCTGTAACTTCGGATCTTGTCCGAGCAGCTTTACGGCGTCCGGCGAACAGGCTGGTCGGCAGCGGCGCGATGTCTACGCGCCCGGATCGCAGCTCCGCCTGCAGCGCGTTCGTGTCGCCAATCACGCGGACGCGTACGCTTGGAATATGCGGCGCGCCTTCCCAATAATCAGGATTCGCTTGCAGGTCCGCCACCTGCTGCGAGCTGTCGTAACTAACGAACTTGAATGGCCCGCTGCCGAGCGGGTGATCTTTTTGCGTCGGATAGCTGTCTTTGGGAATGATCGCAACGGGAACCAGGTTGCTGAAGCAGTCCGGTCCAGGGTTTTACGGTCGTCACCACCAGCGTCTGCGCGTCGGGCGCTTCGACGCTTTTGATGTAACTCTTCCGCGTTCGGCGCCCGGTGCCCTCGTAAAAGCTGGCGGACTTCGCGAAAGCTGCTCGGAGAAAACGAGATCGAGCGTGTATTTCGCGTCGGCCGAGGTGAAAGGCGGTCCATCGTGAAACTTGACGCCGTCGCGCAGAGTAAATGTGAACGCTGAGGTTATCGTCGGAACGCTTGATGTCCGAAGCCAACTCGCCGACGTAGTCAAACTTCTCGTCTTTCTTGACCAACGAATTGAACATTAAGGTGCGCACGCGTTCGCTGGCGGCGTCCACCGAAGGCGAGCCGATCGGATCGATAGTGCGGATGTTGTCGCCCAGGGCGATCACAAACGGGCCGCCGGTGCGATTACGCCGGCAGCCCAGACGGAAGCGACAGCGGCCATGCAGAAGCGCCAGGAAGAGGCGAGGCGAACCTCGCTCGCACTCATCCGATTGATCCTCCGTACTTGTAGTTCAGCTTGGCGTTGAGCGTCGTCGTCTCTTCAGAAAGTCGCTGGAACTGTGTCAGCTGTCGAAGGCGGGCGCCGCTTTGATAATCGACTTCATCGCCGCCATCCGCTTCAGCGATGCGCGCAAACGATCCTTGGGCAGATTGCCATCACGCGCGCTCGTCAGCAGCGAATGATAGCCACGGCGAATCGATTTCGGGATGCGCACAGATGAGCATCATGTCGTTACCGGCGAGAAACGCCCGCACCACCGCAGCTTCGATTTCGCAGTGCTTGGCGATGGCGCCCATCTCAAGATCGTCAGTTACGACCAGATGTTGATAAGCGAGTTCACCGCGCAGCAGGTTCGTGACGATGTTGCGGCTGAGCGACGCCGGCTCCAGCAGGCCGCCCGTAAGACCCTTTGATGATGTCGATGTTCGGAAAGCCGCCGTGGCTCACCATCACGCAACGCACGCGATCGTCCTTGCGTTGAAAGAGTTCGATGTAGGGCGCGAGGTCCTGGCGCCATCAGGTCATCGTGGGTGACAGACTGCACCATCGGCATCTGCTCGTGCGAGTCGACCTCGCCCGCGCCGATACCTGGAAAGTGTTTGAGACAACCGACGATCCCGGTCTCCTGCAAACCGCGGAGATAAACTGTGGTGTAACCGAGCACTTCGCCTGGCGAGCGACCGAAGGAGCGCGAGTAGAGTCCGTTCGAAAGCAGATCGCGCTCGTCAGTCATGATCGACATCACTGGCGCGAAGTTCATGTTGAAGCCGAGCAGTCGTGAGCGCTTCGCCAGTGATCCTGCCCAGCGCGCGCGCACGCCGCCAGATCGCCGTGCTCGCGAATCGTCCTGGCGGACGGCATGGGCGTAGAAGATCTTTCGCAGCCGATCGACCAGACCGCCTTCCTGATCGACGCTCGAGCAGCGGAACGGTCGGCAGCAGTTCGCGCACACCGTCGAGCAGCTCGCGCAGTTGGTGCGGGCCTTCGACGTTGCGTCCAGAAGATGATCACGCCGCCCGGCTGAACTTCCTGAATCAGCGCGCGCGTCTCGGCGTCGAGCTCAGGGCCGGGAAGACCGATGTAGAAGAATTGTCCGACTTGTTGTTCGATCGAGGAGCGACAGTAGTGATTCCAGTGGCATGTTGAAACGCGAGCAGCGCGGGCTTGTGTCCGTCTCGACGAACGTCCGCTAGATGATTGCTGGAACAGAATGGAACATCAGTTTCAATATAAGGCAAAACAAACGCAGCGGCTAACTCATAGGCTGTCGCAGACTATCCTCAGATTACTGCGATTGCACAGATTAGGCAGAACACCTGAGTCTTGACCGATGAGTATCTGTGTAATCTGCGTAATCTATGATTGTAACGACGTGGCCATCAGACGGCCGGGCGAAGGCGGCATAACTCTTTCAAGTCGGCGTCTTACTCATTTATCTTTGCTCCCTTATCGAGTATAAATCCGTCATGCCACGTGAAATCACGGACCGCGAAGCCATCCTCGCCGGCTTGAAGTCGCTGGAACTCACTTCCGAACTCTTCATCGAAGTGAATGGAAAACTCAAAAACGCCAACGATCTGGAAGTGATCGTTCAGGGTAAGCAGAACACGAGCGGCAAACGCGTGGGGCCTTACGTGCGCCTGCTGATCTATGACAGCGGCGAAACAATCATGCGGCAGGGCGAGTGGGGCGGAAATACCTTCTACCTTTCCGTCGAAGGCGCGCTCGACGTTTACATCGGCGAGCCGGGGGGCGAGCAGCGGAAGATTAGCCGCCTGCGCGCCGGGCACGTGCTTTGGCGAGATGGCCGTGCTGGCGGGCGTGGAACGCAACGCCACCATCATGGTGCCTATTCATGAAACGGCGACCGTGCTGGAAGTAACGCGTCCCGCGCTTCGACTGCTCAGAAAACTTCCGGAAGTTTGGCCAGGTGCTTGACGAAACCTATCGCAGACACGGGCTGGGCCGGGTGCTGGAAGATTTAGCAATACGTAACTGAACGAAGTACA
>ERZ1370068.5829-contig-4835_pt1 | contig 34205 bp, 35 predicted proteins | sample MGYA00561227_ERZ1370068 | MGnify/ENA primary metagenome ERZ1370068 (study PRJEB38410, sample SAMEA6850437) | metagenome | study: Metagenomic assessment of the ecological functions of the soil: analysis of the soil microbiota associated with the...
GATGTACTTCGTTCAGTTACGTATTTACTCTCCACAAACCGATTACGAGGAAACCGTATGCTGGCGACGTAAACTACCTTGATGCTACCGTTTCCCATTGGATGGAAAACAAGAAAGACCTCGTTGAGCGCGCCAGTGAAGCAATCTTGACGATGGCTGAATCACCGTCAAGATGTTGATCGAGACTGGCCTGGCCTTCGCAACCGAAGGATCGACCAACTCCTGCGCCCGATACCCCGCTAGCACCCGCCCCGGCCACTCTCAGATGTCGTTTCGACAACGGCACACCGAGGCGTTTGATGCCGAAACGCGGCTCTATTTCAATGAAGCGGATCTCGTCAGCGGCGAGCTGGACATTCCTGGCCTCGCTGTTTTCTGCGCTGGTGCAGCCGATCACGTACTGTCCGGGCTCGAGGTCGACGCCCGGAACCACGTGTCTTGCGCGAGCGCGCCGAGGCCTGCTCCCGTTCACAGATGCGACATCTTCACGGCCCGGGCGAGCATACCCTCGCGATAGACATAGAGCGCAACAAACCAGGCTGCGGCGGAGATCTCTTGCCTAGGACGTCAGCCTCGGTGGTCGCCATTGCACTTCGGCGCACGCCGGCTCAGGCGGCACCGTCGCCAGGACAAAGACGGCGCATTCGGGATACTTCCGGTTGGGGGCGTCGCTCGACAAGACCAGCTTGGGATTCTAGCATTCGTCGGGGATTGAATCTGGGTTTCGGTCGATGGGAATTACGGTCAGCTCCTATCCTTCACCTCCAGATGGTGACGATCTTTTACGGAGCCCCAGTGTGGTGATTGTCACATCCAATGCCCATTCTTACCGGTAGAATAACTCGCAAACTTGCTCGCGGTGTGATCACAGGCGTCCTCCGGCAAGTTTCTGCCCGGGGCCGCCGGGAGGATCGATCAGCGAAGCTCGGAAGAACCTACGGACGCTATTCGCCGCCTACAATGCGGCACCTCGCCGGCGGACAAGCCCAACACCGAGCTGATGCGGCTCAAGGCGGCGATCCCTGGCGCTCAGAACAGCCACCCACGAGCCGCAGTTGGCCGCCCCGACGTGGTCGCCGACATCGCCAACGACATCGCCGGAAGCATGCTGGGGACCGGCTCGACGTTGAAGAGCGCTACGACGACTTCGTCTGGGCCCACCACCAGGTGATGATGCGCAGGGCCCAACGATCCCAGCGGACTAATTTCGCCCACCGCGGGCCGGCGTTTGGGCCGTGGCACCCGCCAGCTGCTGAAGCTGTTCGAGGAAGAGCTGCGAGCGGCCGCCAGTGACCCCGACCTCTGCCTTCCCCTACTGGAACTGGACCAAAGGACCAAAGCGCCGCCGACCCCGGTTTCCCGTTCACCACTGAGTTCCTGGGCGGCGACAGCGCCGGCAATCCCGCATGACCAGGTGACCACCGGCGACTTCGCTGGCAGCCGGCTGGACCCTCAACACTGTGACGAGGCTGGGGGCTACCTACGCCGCCATTTCGGCGGCGACGGACCAGGCCTGCCGACGCAGCGCGGGGCGTCCGCGACTGCCTGAACGTCACCCCCTACGACAGCGCCGGCTGGAACTGGTCAGCCCGGTCGCCACCAGCTTCCGCAACGTGCTGGAGGGCTGGGTCGGGCCCGCGGCATCCACAACGCGGTGCACCGCTGGGTGGACAGGTCGATGCAGCCGGGCACCTCGCCCAACGACCCCGTCTTCCTGCACCATTGCAACATCGACCGGCTGTGGTCGGTCTGGGAACAAACACCCGGCCCAGGCGCCCTACCTGCCGGACAACACCACGGCCGCGGCCAACGGCTGACGCGCCTGAACGACCTGATGTCGAGCTTCGGACGCACCGCCACCGACCGGTATTTCGGCGTCGACGTCCGCCCCGTCGATTGCTGAACAGCAAGGCGATCACCTGGTACGACAGCGATCTGCCGGAGCTGCAGAACGAGACCGGCGCCACCCTCAGCTTCGTGGGCATCCCCGAGGGCTGACCTCCTACAAGGCGGTGAAGTTCAAGGTGACCGGCGGCCCCTTGATCCACTTCCGGATCACCGGCCTGCCGGCCGCGCCGTTCGACCAGACCCCCATGGGAACCGAAAGGTTCACCGCCACCCCGGACCCAGACGCCAACTTCTACTTCGGCTATGTCTGGGTTCAATACGGCGCGCCGGGCGGCGCGGTGGCCCCAGCGCCATCGACATCCACGCCTACATCGTCGACGAGGAGGGCTACTACGCCGCCGTCGAGAACGGCGTACCCGCTGGGCGACTTCCGCACGTGACCTGACCGCCACGACCGTCCCGCGAGCCGACAACTCCGTCTGCCTGGTCCTGGACCGCTCCTTCAGCATGAACGATCCGGCCGGCGGGACGAGCACCAAGACCTCGCTCCTCAGGAACGCGGTCAGCGTCTTCAATTCCCTGATGCTGCCGACCAGATGAGATCGCCCTGTGGTCTCGTTCGACGACCAGGTCGATCGCCACGCGCCGCGCCCATGGCCGCGGTCAACGCGCCGGCCTGGTCCCGCCGGTACTCGCCGGACACGAGCTCGACCCCCGCGGCTCGACCTGCATCGGCGGCGGTATGCTGCAGGGCGCCACCGAGGCTGGGCTCGGCCGCCCACGGCAAGCCGCTCCATGCTGGTGCTCACCGACGGCGTCAGAACGTCCATCCGTTCGTCCGGCGAGCTGCCGGAGGCCGGGACGATCTGCCAGCCGCACCTATGCGATCGGCTTCGGCCTGCCGCAGGACATCAACGTCCAAGTGCTGAACGTCGTGACGTCCAACACCCACGGCGACCTGATTATCACCGGCGACATCTCCACCGAGGAGCGGGGTTTCAGCCTCACCGCCAAGTACTTCGTGCAGGTGCTGGCCGGCGTCGTCGCGGTTGGACGTGCTGCTCGACCCGCAGGGCGTCCTGCTGGCCGGCTCCAAGCACGTGATCCCGTTCCAGGTGACCGACGCCGACGTCTACCTCCGACGTCATCGCGCTCAGCCCGCTGCCGCAGATCCTGGACTTCACCTGATTACCCCGTCGGGCGACGTGATCACACCCGCCTCGGGCGGCAACAGCGACTATTCCGGTGAAGCCGCAGGTGGCGTTCTACCGCGTCGCCCTGCCCGCCCTGCCGGCCAATCCGCAGGGCAGCCACGCCGGGACCTGGCAGGCGGTCCTGGCCCTGAAGGCCGCAAAGGACCTCGACAAGCTCTTCAAGAACCGCGAGTTCGTGGCGGTCGCGGCCGGGGCGCTCGCTGGCGGCGGCCTGCGCTACAGCCTGGCCGCCCACGCCTATTCAAACCTGCGGTTCGAAGCGGGCCTGCGCCAGGACGGCTACCGGCCGGGCGCCACCGTGACCCTGGAGGCGTCGCTCTTCGCCTACGATGTCCCCTTCACCGGCGACGCCGCGGTCTGGGCCGACGCGTCACCACGCCGGACGCCCAGCTGACCGTGGCCCTGGCGCCGCTTGGCGACAGGCCGCTTCGACGGCAGCTTCCTGGCCGGGCGGCCGGGGTCTCTCTCCGCCGGGTCCGCGCGGAAGGCTACTTCCGCTCGAAGGACAAAGTTCACCCGCGAGAAGAGCCTGACGGCGGCGATCTTCAACGGCGATCCCGGCGGCCAGGGCGGTCGAACGGCAATGACCCGCTGTGCACCCTGCTGCACTGCCTGACCGACGAGGGTGCTCAGTCCGGACCTCTTCAAGCGGTTGCGCGAGCTGGGCTTCGACGGCGAGGCGTTCCTGCCGAAGTGCCTGAAACCCACTGCCCTGATCTCGGCGAGCACAAGCCCTTGCGGACCCCCGGGCAGGTCCACCGGCCGCCCGCCGACCTGGCGAGGGCGCTGCAGGCGGAGCCTGAGACCCGAGCTGCGCCGCGCCCCGTGGTCCGCGACATGCCAGGGAAATGCCACCGCCGCAGCCGCCGCGCATCATCCGGATGTTCTCCAGGGATGCGGCGGACGACGACATGGCCGGCGGCAAGGGCGGCGCGGCGAACCCGGCGGCATGGCCGGAATGGGCGAGGCAGCGAAGCAGACGCCCGGCAAGCCGAGGAGCCCCAGGACGTTGGGTGGCGCGGGCAGAGTCCGCCAGTCTTCAGCAAGCCGGAAGAGGGCGGGACCAACTAGGGACACCCGCAGCAGTCAGTCATGGCCTGCCCCCGTGGAGCAACTCGCGCACATGCCGGACGAGCGCACGTAGCTCGCGCCTAGGATCAGATCGTGCCGTGGAAGCCCAAGCTCACAAGCGGGCTCGCTAGCACCCAAATAGGGCGCAATAAACGCTCTTCTCCAAAGGGATTGCCATTGCAGCAACGGCTATAGCAACCCAGCCAGTAAAAGCGGCGGCAATGCCCCAAATCACAAGGCTTCGTTCCTTCGCGGCCCGGCTCTCTTCCCGCGCGGCGTCGCGGTGGGCGATTTCACGGTTAGCTGCCCGTACCTTCCAGCTACTGTTTACCGGATTAGTTGGGTCATACGCCCCACACCGAAATTGTGTTCGGGATAGCGCGCGTCAGGGACGACCCGAGTGAAGAAGAGCCGAAGCAAACCCGCCAGGCCGGCAAGGCGCGTACCCCCTTAGCCTTAAGGGTGACGCCGGAAATGAAGGGATCGCCTGGACGCTGCAGCAAGGCTCAGCGGACGATCCCGGTCCTCAGGAAATCGAGCTCTGTGCTCGAGCAGCCCTTCGATCGACAAGACCTGCTGTTCGAATCACTGGCAAATGCCTTTGGCGAACAGGCCGCCGCTCTGCTCGTGTTATTGGGTAACGTCCCGAAGCTGATGTCGCCGGCGTCGCTGCGGGCAGCGCCACTCTGCTGGCGCGCGGCGGCCTTGGCAAGCAGGTCGTTATCGACTTTTCGGGCGCGCAGCATGGTTCGAGGGGTGGCTCGAGGATCCTGTCGCCTATCATGAGGCCGCGAAGGCAATCGCCCGGGTACTGGAGGAACTGCGGCCAACCGGTAGCACGACTCTTCCGCAGTCGGTGCTGGACGGCTTGCGAGACTACAAGGCTTCGACACTATCGGCGAACGGGTCGCGAAAGACCGTCTGCTCCTATTGACCGACGTTACTGGCGATGAGCGCGGCAAAGCGCCTTCGCAAAGGCGCTTGGCACGCTTGCCGCCAAGCTCAGGAAGGAGAACCTGCGATGAGGGGAACATCACCCGCCGCGGCCGCGACAGCTGGCGCCTGAAATTCGACCTCCCCGCGGCCCTGACGGCAAGCGGCGCAGCGAGTTCGTGACGGTCAAGGGCAAGCGCCGAGATGCCGAGGCGAAGCTGAGCGAGCTCGTGACGGCGGTTCACCGTGAGATGCTACGTCGAACCGAGCAAGCTGACGATAGCCGAGCACGTCGAGGCCCGCGTCGCCCAGTGGGAGGCCTCCGGGTCGATCGGCGCCAAGACGGCGGGCGATACCGCGAGCTCCTGGCCGGCCAGATTGCGCCTCATCTCGGCGCCCACAAGGTGCAGTCTCTCAGCCGGCCGACATCGAGGCCTGGCACACCACGCTGCGCACCAAGGGCCGGAAAGACGGCTCCGGAGGCGTCGGCGCCCACACCATCCGCGGCGCCCACAGGGTCCTTTCCAAGGCGCCCTGCGCGACGCCGTGCGCTTCAACCTGGCGCTTCGGAACGCGGCCGGCAAGGAAGGGCAGACCGCCCCGCGGTCAGCGAGCGGCGAAAGCGAGATCGAGATCATCTCGCTCGACAGGCTGCCCGACCTGCTGGCGAAGCTGCGCGGCCGGGCGATCTATCCCAAGGTCATCACCGCCCTCTTCACAGGCGCTCGGCGTGGCGAGCTGCTGGCGCTTCGCTGGTCGGCCGTCGATCTCGACGCCAAGCTCGTCCAGGATCCGCGAGGCCCTCGAGGAGACGAAGGCCCACGGCCTGCGGTTCAAGCCCACGAAGACCAAGAGCGGCCGCCGCGACATCGAGCTGCCCGACATCGTCGTCGAAGCACTGCGCGATCACCGTCGGCAGCAGCTCGAGCAGCGGGTCGCCATGGGCCTGGGCAAGCTGGCCGACGATGCGCTGGTCTTCCTGCCCTCGACGGCGGCCCGCAGTCACCCCGCGCCTTGAGCGGCGAGCTGGGGCGAGGTCGCTTGACGCGATCGGCTTCGGCGGCGTGACCTTCCACGCGCTACGCCATACCCACGCCAGCATGTTGATCGATGCCGGGTCGACGTCGTCAGGATCAGCCGGCGCCTGGGCCATGCCTCGCCGAACATCACCCTACAGGTCTACGCGCACCTGTTTCAGAAGCACGACAGCAAGTCGGCGGCGGCCATCAACGCGACCCTTGCCGGACTGGGGGACATGAGTGGCAAACACCCCGTCTCCTGAGGGCTGGGTGCCAATCAGGTGCCAGTTCGGCATTTGTTGCAAGGTGCGATGCGAGCTAAAGTTCTGAAATCACTACAACGGATGGGTGGCCGAGCGGTTTAAGGCACCGGTCTTGAAAACCGGCGTGCGTGCAAGCGCACCGTGGGTTCGAATCCCACCCCATCCGCCATTCTGCCCGCTTGTCGCGCTCCGCCCCTCGGCGGGGTTTCCGCACTTTCCGCTACCCCGACAGCGCCGGCGACGGCGTTGCCGAAACATCGTCCGTATCGGCATCCGACGGGGTTTGCGCAGTTTCCGCTACCCATTTGGCGGCTCGTTGCCAACTCGAGAGCCACGAGGCGGGTTTCCGCCTTTCCACGCCTTGATGGCGCTGCGGGAGATCATCCGAACAGGGGCCGCAACTCAGCGCACCGAGATTTCAGAGACGTGAGGGTTTCGGAGGTTTGCGAGGTTTCCGCAGAAACTCTGGTGGCTGAAACGTTGGTCGCCGGTTGGTGTGTGCAGAGAAAGCCATGATGCCGATCCTTCCAGGGAGAGAGGCCGGCCGACATAAGCCACAACATTGCTCAGGAACGTCAAGCGGAAGAGAGTCATGGTTGCTGCACTTCAAGATCCGATCCTCGCATCCGCGCCGCTCGAAGCCTTCGCGCAGCGGGGTCGCGCGTTACTGGCCTAGAGCGCGCAGCGTCGGTCGTACGCCATGCGTGGGGCCACGCTCTGCCCGCAATGACAGCAGAATGCAGTCAGCCTGCCCGGGCCGAAAGAAAACGGCGGGACCGCAGGCTCCCGCCGTCGTCTCGAAGTTCGCTGTGCCGCTGGCGCTAGCGGACGACCGTGATCTTGATGGCGGTTTGAATGCTGAACACGGTCGTCACCGGGTCGCCGGGCTTCAACGTCCGCAGCGCCGCCTGCCCGACCTCGGTGCGGATTTGCGGCGTCTGCAGGACCTCGCCGCTCGACGGATTGACGATGTCGATGGTGGAGAGCGTCGGATCGGTCTTCACCACCATGCCCGACATCTCCATCAGCCTGATCTGCTGCTCGCTGTCCGGAAGGCCTTCGGCCCGCGCGCCGCTGCGCGACCATCGCCTTGGCCTGCGCCGAAATCGCCGGCGTCGTCTTGGCGACCAGGAAGTCGATATAGTCGTACCACTGGACGTCGACGATCTGGCCGACCCTGCAGCCCCGCCGCCAGACCGGTCGTCTCCTTCATACCGCCCGGCGCGTAGTTGGCGACGAGGTCGGCGGCCTTGAGCTTCACGCGGCCGAGATCCTCCCCACACGATGACCAGCCCGCGCGTGGCCGGATCGAGGCTGTGGATCGTGCCGCGCTTGAAATTCTGATAGCGCAGCCCGACCACCGGTTTGCCCTGCTGCGCGCCAGCGGCAGCGCCCCGCCGACCATCGCGCGTGCCGGCGACCGCCGACAGCCCGGCCAGCATCAATATCCTACGACGACTTGAATTAACCATGATCACATCTCCCGCTCACTGCGTTCTACTGGACGACGATCTGGACGCGACGGTTGCTCTCCATCTTCGTTTGATCCGGGGTCGCGACCAGCAGCCCTCCTCGCCTTTGCCACTGATCGTGATCGCCCCCGACGACACGCCGCTCGCCACCAGGGCAGCCTTGACGGCCTGGGCGCGCCGCAGCGACAGCGGCCATGTTGTAGGCCGGCGAGCCGTCGGTGTCGGTGAAGCCCGTCACCGTCACCGTCGAATTCGCCATCGCCTTGGCGATCCCGGCGGCCTCCGCCACGGTCGACGCAGCCTTGTCGTTCAAGGTCGCGCTGTTGGTGTCGAAGAACACCATCCAGTACTTCATCGGCAGCGGTGCTGGCGGCGGCGCCGGCGACGCGGCTTGCGGCGACTGATCGCACGCAGCCACGGCAAACCGCGATCGCGATGATCGCCATCAGACTCTTCAACATGTGATCTCCCCGCTAAGTAAGGGCAATCGAGCAATGTGCTGAAGCGCGGCACTGCTCGTCAGTCGTCGTCGCGATGTTTTTACGCAACTCGCAAATACACGCAATAGTTGATCAGGCGGAAACTAGACACAACGGCAACTCACAGAAATCGTTTCAGTTGCAGTGAGTTAAAGTCCCCGCGACGCTAACCTCAGGTTGCATCTGCCCAGTTCCCGCATCAAGCCTTCTTTGCACGCCTCAGTTAATCATTATGTGTTGCACCGGTGGGGACCGATGGCATTTGCCATTCCGTATATCGGAAAACATTTTGAACTTCGAAGGCAGATAAATGTCCGGAAGTGCGGGATCGCGGCACTCCGCGGCCACGCCCGCGTGCCGCCACAGCAGCAGTGAGAGAACCAGAGGCGCACAATTGCGAACATCGCCGACACTCCGTCCTAGGAAACGTACACATACCAGCCGTCGACCGAAGGGCCGTTGCCGCCGGTTCCCGCCCCTGACGCGAATCTTCTTGCCCCAGACGTCGACCGAGGTGCCTGCGTTCACCTGGATCGTTCGCCTGGCGCCATCGACTTCGACGATCATGGCGTTGCCGGGATCTTCGCTATCGGCAGGAAGCCGTTATAGAGGCGATAGAGACTGGGTTTGTCCCGGGCCTCGAAGATCGTCTCGCCAATGATTTCGGCTGGCGCCGATCTGTCCGGACCGGAACTTGGAATTCCGACGGCATCGCCGGAAGGCGCATCGTCGGCCGCGCGAGCGGCGCCTTTGCTTTTGCTTCACCATGCAGTCTCGCCCAAAGGGATGCTGTGCCCGGTAAACTCCGCCCTCTAAGATCGGGATGGTTCCCGAAGCAAGAGAAGTCCGCGTTTCGCGGAAGGATCGCACGGTGCTGGAAGCTCGTTGCCGATCGCCGGTGACATTGCAGCGCGATTTGAAGCGAGCCCGGATTGTTCTGCTGGCGGCGGCTGGTCGCAGCACCCGATCGATCGCCAAGAAAGTCGGCGTACAGCCGCGGATCGTCAGCCTGTGGCGGCACCGCTTCGCCGATCATGGCCTTGAAGGCCTGAAGGACAAGCCGCGGCCCGGCAAGGAGCCGATCTATACCAAGGCGACCGACAAGCGGATTGTGGCGCTGCTGGATAAGCCTCCGCCGAAAGGCTTCGCGCGGTGGACAGGGCCGCTGTTGGCCGAGAGCTTGGACGATGTCGACGTCCAATATGTCTGGCGGTTCCTGCGCAGCCACCAGATCGATCTTCACGCTCGCAAGTCGTGGTGCGAGAGCAACGATCCTGCCTTTGCCTCGAAAGCGGCCGATGTTGTTGGCCTCTATATTGCTCCACCCGAGAAGGCCATTGTGCTGTGCGTCGATGAAAAGCCTTCGATCCAGGCCTTGGAGCGGGCGCAAGGCTATCTGAAGCTGCCCAATGGGCGGGCTCTGACCGGTCAGAGCCATGACTATAAGCGGCACGGCACGACGACGCTGTTCGCAGCGCTTGAAGTCGCTACCGGCAAGGTCATGGCGACGCATTCAAAGCGACGCCGCCGCGTCGAGTTCCTCGGCTTCATGAATGAAGTCGTCACAGCCTTTCCGGGCCGCCAGCTTCACGTCATCCTGGATAATCTCAACACGCACAAGAAGAACGAGCGGTGGCTCAAAAATCATCCCAGAGTGCAATTCCACTTCACTCCGACGCGGGCGTCATGGCTCAATCAGGTCGAAACCTGGTTCTCCATCTTGCAGGGCCAGTCGCTCAGCGGCGCCTCGTTCACCGCCGTCGACCAGCTACAGGACCACATCGATGCGTTCATCAGCGCCTACAACGACAAAGCTGAACCCTTCGTGTGGACCAAGAAAAAGGTCCGTCAACGGCGCTTCAAGGGTCGACGTATCACTCAGCTTTGATTCCTGAGTTAGTCGCACGCAAGCTGTCGACGCCGCCACTGCTCTTTGGCAACCTGCCGCGGCTTCAGTTCAGGGAGGAAACAAAGTGAAGAGTTCAAGAAGCGCCGTCGGGCGCCGTACTGTGTTGGCCGGATTGGGCGGCGCGCTTGCCGCACCGGCCATCGTCTCGGCCCAGGGCACCTACCCATCAAACCGATCCGCTACATCAACCCGTTCCCCGCCGGCGGCGCTGACGGACACCGCTGTCCCGCCTGTTCTGCGCCAAGATGTGCGGAACTGACCGGCCAGCAATGGATGGTCGAGAACAAGGGCGGCTCGGGCGGCAATGTCGGCATGGACGCGCTCGCCCAGTCGGCGCCGGACGGCTACTCGCTCGGCCTGGGCGGCATCGCCAGCCACGCCATCGCGCCCACGCTCTACGCCAAGCTGCCGTTCAACCCGCGCGACCGATTTCACCTTCGTATCGACGCATGTGGCGGCTGCCCAACATGCTGGTGGTCAATCTCGAGCTGCCGGCCAAGATCGGTGCCCGAGCTGATCGAGCTGCTGAAGAAGAACCCGGGCAAATATTCCTACGGCTCGGCCGGCTCGGGCACGACGCTGCATCTGTCGGGCGAGCTGTTTCAAGATCATGGCCAGGGTCGACATGGTGCATGTGCCCTACCGCGGCGCGGCGCCGGCGATGCAGGACCTGCTGGCCGGCCAGATCCACATGATCTTCGACAACATCCCGGGCGCGCTCGCCGCAGTCGCGCGCCGGCAAGGTGCGCCGCTGGGCGTCACCTCGGCTGAGCGCACGCCCGTCGTGCCCGACGTGCCGGCCATCGCCGAGACGCTGCCGGGCTTCGACATCAACTCGTGGACCACCCTCACCGGCCCGGCGAAGCTGCCGCCCGAAGTCATCGCGCGGCTGTCGGAGCTTTCGAAGAAGGCGCTGGAGAGCGACGACCTCAAGGCCAAGTTCCTCGACCTCGCCGCGACGGCGATCTGGCGCTCGCCCGCCGACACGCTGGCCTACCGCGATCCGGAAGAAGCGCGGCTCGCGCCTATTATCAGGGCGTCCGGGCGCGCGTGTAGACTAGCGGGATGCAAACCCCCACCACCGCGCCCCCACGACCGCCCAGGCCGTCGTGTCGATGCTGGAAGCTAAACGGCATCGACACGATCTTCTGCCTGCCCGGCGTGCAGAACGATCCGTTCTTCGACGCGCTCTACGACCGCACCAACGCCATCCGGCCGATCCATGCCCGCCACGAGCAGGCCTGCGCCTACATGGCGCTGGGCTATGCCATGGCGAGCGGCAAGCCGCTCGGCCTACGTCGTGGTGCCGGGGCCGGGCTTCCTCAACACCACGGCGGCGCTGTCGACCGGCCTATGCGGTGCAACGCGCCGGTGCTGGCGCTCGACCGGCCAGATCCAGCAGGCGCATGATCGGCCGCAATGTCGGACTGCTGCACGAGCTGCCCGACCAGCTCGCGATCATGCGCGGCCTCACCAAATGGGCCGACCGCATCACATGCGCCGGCCGAGGCGCCGGGCCTGGTCAACGAGGCCTTCCGCCGCCTGCTGTCGGGCCGTCAGTCGTCCGGTCGGCCTGGAATGCGCCATGGACACCTGGGCGCGCAAGGCGCCGGTCGAGCTGACTTCGACGCCGGCCCAGGCCGACCCCTGCCCGGTCGACGAAGACGCCGTCGAGCGCGCGGCCAGGCTTTCTGGGCAGCGCGCAACGTCCGCTGATCGTGGTCGGCGGCGGCGCGCAGGGCGCCGGCGAGCACGTCAGGCGATCGCCGAGATGCTCGACGCGCCGGTCATGACCGGCCGCATGGGCCAGGGCGTGTTCGACGGCCGGCATCAGGCTCTCGGTCACCATGCCGGCCGGCTACCGCTTCTGGGGCGAGGCCGACGTCGTGCTGGCCGTCGGCACGCGGCTGCAGCCGCAGCAGCAGAACTGGGGCATGGACGATGCGCTGAAGATCATCCGCATCGACATCGACAGCGAGGAGCTCGACCGCCAGCGCCGTCCGGAGATCGGCATCGTCGGCGACGCCGCGGCGACGCGTGAAGGCGCTGGCCGCCAGGCTCGGCAGCACAACGGCCGGCGCAACGGCCGCGCCGAGGAGGTCGTCGCCGAGATCAAGGCGTCGGCGATGAAGATCGTGCGCGACAAGCTCGCGCCGCAGATCGACTTATCTCGAAGCCATCCGCAAGGCGCTGCCCGAGGACGGCATCCTGGTCGACGAGCTGACGCAGATGGGCTACGTCGCCCGCCTCGCCTACCCGACCTACAAGCCGCGCACGTTCCTCTCGCCGGGCTACCAGGGCACGCTGGGCTGGGGCTACGCCACCGTCGCTCGGCGCAAAGGTCGCCAGGCCCGACACGCCGGTCGTGTCGATCAGCGGCGACGGCGGCTTCCTGTTCACCGCCATGGAGATGGCGACGGCGGCGCAGCACGGCATCGGCGTCGTCGCCGTCGTGTTCAGCGACGGCGCCTACGGCAACGTCAAGCGCATCCAGCAGCAGGCCTTCAACAACCGCACCATCGCCAGCGACCTGCGCAACCCTGATTTCGTCAAGCTGGGCGAAAGCTTCGGCATCGCCGCGGAGAGGGTGAAATCACCCGAGGAACTCGGCGCCGCGATATCGCGCGGCATCGCCCGAGGCGGCCCGATGCTGATCGACTGCCCGGTCGGCGAGCTTCCCGACCCGTGGTCGCTGGTCCAGGTGCCGAGAAACAGGCCGCGCAAGGCTTAGCCGCGCAAGTCTTGCAGACCAGACCCGGAAGCCGTTCAGGCGAGCGTTCGCAGCAGGGCTTCGGCCTCCCGCAGATCGGCGGAGTCCCGGCCTTCGGTGAACCACGCCACCGCCGGCGCGAGCAGCGCATGCGCCGCGCGCGCGGCCCCTGCTCACGCCACAGCCGCGCGAGGCTGCCGGCGGCGCGCAGTTCCAGCACGCGCGCACCCTGGCGTCTGGCGATCGCCAGGGGCCTCGCGTGAAGCTCCGTTCGGCGGCGTCCCGATCGGGCTGCCGCGCGATCAGATGCAGCTCACCCCTGGCGCGGTGCAGCTCCGCATCCATCCAGCGCTCGGCGGTCTTGCCGGCCTCCCACCAGGCGCGTCGATCGCGGCGAACCTCTCGTCGGCCTCGCCGCGTGCGGGCGAGCGCCGTCGCCAGCCAGGCGATGAACATCGACCGCAGCAGGACGATGCGCATGGCGGACAGCTTGGCGATGCCGGCGCGCAGTTCGCCAATCCCCTCTTCCACCCGGCCCTGCTCGACCAGCAGTTTGCCGCGCAATCCGGTTCCGACTCCCGGTCCAGATCGGCAGCGAGTGGACCCGGCCGAGCTCCAGCAGCTCCGCCGTCGCCGATCCCAGGATATCGACGTCGCGCGACAAACCGCCGAAGCAGCCGTCGGCGAAGGCAACGGCGTAGCCGAGCGAGTTCACATGGTCGAGCGACCGCGTGTGCTCGAGGCACAGCCTGCTGCATTTTTTGGCCTGATCCGCGTGGCCGAGATGCCACCTCACCAGCGTCAGCATGGATCCCACCGCGGAATAATGGTCCTGGCCGACCGTGTGGCGGCCGAAGCGCGATGGCGGTCGACATCGTAGATCGACAGCAGGTGCCCGGAACACGTCGCGCGCGCCGGTGAACTCACCGAGGTACAGCTTGAGAACGCCGAGCTTCATGCTGGCGAAGGCGCCCAGCCTGAACGCGGGTGGCGTTTGGCGAGCTCCATGCCGTGCTCGACATGCAGGAGCGCCAGATCGAACCGCCCGATGACGATGTCGAACGCCTGGCGGCTGTACAGCGCCGGGAAGATCTCCTCGGTCTCGCCGATCGCCTCGCCGGAGCGATCGCCCGCTCGAACACCGCCTCGATTTCCGGAGAGCGCGCAGCCCTTGACCGCGATCAGCGGGGTCAGCGGCGCCAAGCGTGAACCGCAGCTCGACGCGCGCCCGCTCGTCGGGATCGGCGATCTGGTTGAGCAGCCCGAGGCCGCGCCGGAAATGCGAGATTGCCCTCGAGATCTGACGACGATGCGATCGCCCGCTGGCCGGCCCGCAGCCAGTACCCGACTGGCCTTGTCGGTGATGCCGGCTTCGGTAGAAATGGCGGGCGACGATTTCCGGCTGCATCCCGGCCATTTCGGAAAACCGTTCGTCCAGCGTACGTGCGACCAGAGCATGATATTTGCGCCGCGTCGTCCGCAGCAGCGACTGGTAGGCGACGTCCTGCAGCAGGGCGTGTTTGAACCTGGTACGCGGGCTCGATGCTCTGGTGCAGCGGCAGATGATCTCCGCCGCCGCGAGGGCGTCGATCGCGGCGTCGATCGGCTGCAGCTCGGGCGGCGCCACGGCTCGACAGGAGCTGCACGCTGAACGAGCGCCCGATCACTGCGGCGAGCTGCGCTACCGGCTTGACCGGCGGCACATCCGGTCGAGGCGGGCCATCAGCGAGTCGTACAGCGTCGCCGGCACCACGGCCTCTGGCGGCGCCCTGTCGTCGCTGCCCGCATCCGCCACGGCGAATTCCACCACGGTCTTGCTCAATTCCTCGACGAAGAGAGGAATGCCGTCGGCCCGCTCGATGATCTCGGCGCTCACCACGCGCGACATCGCCCGCCCGCCGACGCTGTGTCGCAGCAGCGTCTCCGCCTGCGCGCGGTCCAGTCGGGCGAGCGAAAGATGCGTCAACGCTGTCTCGTCCTGCAGCCAGAGCGTTTCCGCCGGCGTCCGGGATGTGACGATCAGGAACACAGGAGCGTCCTCAGCGCGGCGATCATGCGCGAGATCAGTTGCGACAGTGTCGGATCGATCCAATGGACGTCTCCTCGACCAGGCAAAGCACCGGCTGTTGCAGCGCACCGTCCCTGATCCGCTGGATCAGCAGCTCCAGAAGTGCGCCCCTTGAGCTGCTCCGGCGTCAGCCTCAGCGGTGCATAGCGGTCGCCCAGCGGGATCGACAGCAGGCTCGCCACAATCGGCACGGTTTGTTCAAGCGACCGCTCCGCTCGAGCGCAGCAGCGTGTTTCGAGTTTGGCGAGCTCCCTCTGCTCGGCCGCGTCGTTGTGCACGATGCCCGCCAGGCGCTCATAGTAGTTGACGACCGGATGCAACGCGCTGGCCTGATGGTAGGCGGAGCAATACAGAGACAGCACGTTGGGCTGGCTCGGCTCCGAGTGCCGTGCGCATGCGCGCGCAGCATGCGCGACTTTCCGACGCCGGCCTCGCCGGAGATCAGCGCCACCTGCGCGCTGCTGCCGCCGGCGGCGCGTTGCCAGCAATCCATCAGAAGGGCGAGTTCGCGCTCGCGACCGACCATCGGGGTTACCGCGCGGGCATGCCGTGGCGTCGAACCGGCTTCCGCCGCGCTCGCCATGCACCTCCCACACCGGACGGGTGTGGGGAAGCCCCTTCAGCTGCATCGCGCCCAAGCTGGCGCAGTTGAACAATCCGCGGACCAGCCGCTGCGTGCCGGCGCTGATGACGATGCCATTCCTGGCGACGCCTGGGCTTGCAGCCGGGCGGCCAGGTTCGGCGTCTCGCCGACGACGCTCGACCTGGCCCGACTCGCCCTCGCCGATCATCACCTGGCCGGTCGCAATTCCGAGGCGCACGCGGAGCGCGATGTCACCGAGCGGACGCAGCTGCGGCACGTCGCGCACGATGCTGAGGGCGGCGCGGACGGCGCGCTCGGCATCGTCCTCGTGCCCCTGTGGATAGCAGAAATACGCCAGAATTCCCGTCGCCGCTGAACCGGGCGAGACCTGGCCGCCGTAAAGCTCGATCGCCGCGGTGCAGCACGTCTGATACGCGTGCAGCAGGACGCCCATCTCTTCCGGGTCGAGCCGCGTGACGAGAGTTCCGTCGACGCCGCGAGATCCGAAAACACAATCGTCAGCTGTCGCCGTTCGGCAGCCTGGTACCGCGCCGGGCCGATCGCCCGCAGACGACGGCGGCCTCGACGGCGGGCCGGCGCAATCTCTGCCTCGATGGCGCGCAGCAGATGCCGGCGCAGGCCGATGGTGAGCCCGGAGCTCCTTGAGGTCGTCCTCTGTCAGATACTGCAGCGCATCGAGGTCGATGTCCTGCTCGGCCAGGCGCGGCGCCAGCTGGGCGAGGCCCCATCCATCCAGCCACGTCGTCAGATCGGACATCGCTGCGCGATCGCCCTCGCGCCCAGCTCGCGGGCGCGTCGGGCTTCGTGGAACACCATCCGGTAGGCCAGCGGAACGGGCGGTGCGTGCGCATGTTGTAGGTGAAGGCCCACAGGATAGATCGCGAACCGGCGGTAATCCAGTTCGCCAAATCGGCTCGACGATGAACTTGCGATTCTTCTCCCAATTGCGCGCCCATTCGCGGAAGGTGAGAGTAGCTGTGCCGGTCGTCGAAAATCTCCTCGACCTCCAGCCGCGTGTGCGTCATCGCCTCGAGCAGGTCGTGCAGTACCATGAGCGTGTGATTGCCCGGGTAGATGTGCTTGATGATGACCGACGACATGTCCTTCTTGCTCGCCGTCGCCGAACCGTCGAGGTAGAGACGGCCGCCCGGCTTGAGGGGAGCGATCGAATTTGGCCAGCACCTGCTCGTACTGCGGCAGGTGCTCGATGACGCCCATCATCACGATGGCGTCGTATTTCCGGTCGGTCTTGTACTCGAGCAGGTCGGCGAAGATCAGCTCCCAGTCGTAACCCGCCCGCTTTGCCATCGCCTCGAGGTAGTCGATCGAGGCGCGCGAGATCGTCAGGCCGGTGCACTTCACCCCGCGCTGCGACGCATAGTTGAACCAGGCGCCCCAGCCGGGCCCGACCTCGAGCATGTGGTCGCCCGGTTTCAGGCGGCACTTCTCGAAACAGTAGGCGAACTTCCGCAGCGACGCCTCGGCCAGCGATCTGTCGTCGCGTTCGAAGATCGCGTGGGTATAGAGCGGCACCTGGGGATCGAGGAAAGACAGGAAAAGCTCGCGTCCCGGTCGTAGTGGGTGGAGATCACCTGCTTGTTGAGCCGCGTCTGGCCGCCGGCGAACAGGGCTGGAAGAAGCGCTTCACCGCCAGCTGGGGGGTGTTTGTCGGTCAGCACCGTCCGCAACTCGAGGACGCTACCAACATGTCGCCCTGGATGTCAGGAAATCGCCGGCGAAATAAGCCTCCGCCACATTTGCCTCGTCGAGACTGGCGAAGGCGCGGGACGGCGCGATCGCTGCGAAAAACCAGGCCGAACATCCGCGCCGTTGCCGAGCCGGCGCACGGCGCCGTTCCGGCGCCGACGAGATCGAAAGTCATCGGAAGGTTGGCGTGCATCTCTCGGCCAGCCTGCGGTGCAGCAGCCCGGCGAGGCCGGTAATCGGCACCTGCGCGCCCGCCGGCTCGGCGCGCCTCGAAGGCGGCGCGTGCGCGACTGTATCTCCGCAGCCAAAGTCAGCTCCCCTCTTGGTTGCGGTGCAATCGGGCAGAAAACCATGGCATAGGGACTTATCAGCTGGGCAATGAGCCGCTGCTTTGTGCCGGCGAAGATCACCATTGCCGATACACCGGTCGGGTCGATCGTGGCGGCGCGCCAGTGGTCTCAGGTAGCGCGGATCAGGCCCGTAAGTCTTGATCGATACGTCGGGATCGGGATCGCATCCGAGCCCCGGGCCGGTCGGTACGACGAAGCGTCCCTTCACCGGGGTCACCAGGTCGCCGTAGAGGCTGGCTTCCAGATCCATGTGATAGCGCTCGATCATGCCGTCCGGCGGCCGCGCGGCCATGAGTGCAAGCGTGGCGAGGAAGCCCGGCCCGAAATAGGCGAATGCGGCATCAGAGTCACCGCCGGCGGCAGCATGCGGCCAGCGTGGCGACCTTCAGGAACTCCGTCACGCCGCCCACCTTGGTGAGCGCTGGGCTGTGCGTAGTCGACGGCGCTGGCGGCGAACATGTCGCGGAACTGGAAGGCGAGTGCAGTTGTTCTCGCCCGCCGCCATCGGCACACCCGTGCCGCGCGCGCAGCCGCGCGATCGCCGAAAATCCTCGGGCGGGAAGATCGGCTCCTCGAGCCAATGGAGATCGTAGGGCCGGAGCTTCATCGTCATGTGGCGCGCCTGCTCGGGCGTCCACGGGCAGTTGGTGTCGACCATGATGGCCACGCCCTCGCCCACCGCCAGCCGGCCGCCCGCACCTCGGCCTCCTCGGTCTCGTGCAGCTTGATGTGGCGATAGCCCCCTCGTCGAACGCCTGCTTGGCTCGCGCCGCCACTTTCTCGGGGTCGCGATACTTGAGCAGGCTGGCGTAGGCCGGCAGGCTGTCGCGTCCGGCGCCGCCCAGCAGGCGATGCAGCGGCAGGTTGGCCGCCTTGCCGGCGATGTCCCACAGCGCGATGTCGAGGCCCGACAGGGCGAAGATGGTGATGCCGTAGCGGCCGAACAGGTGCAGCTTCTGCTGCAGGTCGTAGCTCAGCCTGGCGATGTCGCGCGCATCCTGGCCGATCGCGAGGGGTGCGACCATGCTGTGGAGGGCCGCGCGCACGGCATCGGTGCAGGCATAGCAGAACGCTTCGCCCCAGCCGACGATGCCGGTGTCCGTCTCGACCCGCACCAGCAGGATGTTGTTTGTCGTCCAGGTGCGCAGGCCCTCGCCCTGGTGACCGCCGCCGAAGGTGTACGGCACCTTGATCGAATGGCTGTCGATGCGCGCGATCTTCACTCGATCTTTCCTTTCGTGCGGATTTCGGCCAGCATGCGCTCGGCGTGCGCCCGGTCAGCGAGCCGCTTTCGAGGTGAAGCGCAGATCGCCGGCCGGGGCCAGCGCCAGCAGATGCCCCGCCAATGGCGATGGCAAGCGGCGGCGGCGCCGTGTCTTGTTCCGGCATCTCGACTTCGGCCTGGGCGAAAGTAGGTGCGGCCTTCGTCGGTCTTGAAGAAGTCGACGTCCCAGTGGAACCGGGCCGTCGGGCCACGAGTAGCGCGCCTTCTGCAGCGTCTCGCGGCGTTGGCGACCACAGGCGGTCGAAATCGGCAGGACTGATGTCGGTCTCGATCTCGACCACCTGGCCATCGACCGCGCCGCTTGAAGGTGAAGACGTGGCGCTTCGTGCCGGCGGCTCTCGATGGAGCGGATGCGCAAGCCCGGACACGTCGAGATAGGCCTGGCGCAACAGGCTCCTGGTCACACCGGGCGTTTGCGCAAGCTGCGGCCTCGAGCTCGCCGTCGTCGTCCAGGACAAACTTGCGTTCGTTTTCGATCGGCATGCTAAAATCGCACCATGCGTCCATCCAGACAATCGACGATCTGCCGACGCCCGCCCTCATTCTCGACCGGGCAATCCTCAACCGCAACCTCAAGCGCATGAGCGATCGCCTGCGCGCGGCCGGCGTCATGCTGCGGCCGCACCTCAAGACGGCGAAGTCGGTTCGAGATCGGCCGCATGGCGGTCGAAGGCCATGACGGCCGCATCACCGTCTCGACGCTGGCCGAGGCGCGCTATTTCGCCGACGGCGGCTTCGACGGACATCCTCTACGGCGTGGGCGTCGTGCCCGTCCAAGCTCGCCGGCGATCAGCGAGCTGCGCCGCCAGCGGCGTCAATCTGCGGATGGTGACCGACAATCTCGCCGTCGCCCAGGCGATCGCCGCGCGCGGCGAGGAATGGCGATACCTTCTCGGTGCTGATCGAGATCGACAGCGGCGCGCGGACGCGCGGGATTGCCCTATCCTGAGCTGCCCGGCCTGATCGACATCGCCCGCGTCCTGCATCAACGCACCGGGCGTCGAGCTGGCGGGCGTCATGACCCATGCCGGTCACTCCTATCACGAGAGCACGCCCGACGGCATCGCAGCCGTCGCCGAGCAGGAGCGGCAGGCGATCGTCGGCGCGGCGCCGAGAAGCTCGCGCCGACGGCATCCCCTGCCCGATCGTCGTCCGCCGGCTCGACGCCCACGGCGACGCACTCGCGCGACTTCAGCGGCATCACCGAGATGCGGCCCGGGCGTCTATGTGCTTCAACGACCTCGACCAGGAATTCATCGGCTCGTGCGGCGCGGGCGACCTCGCGCTCTCGGTGCTGGCCTCGGTGATCGGCCACTACCCGCACCGCAACCAGGTGCTGGTCGATGCCGGCGCGCTGGCGCTCTCCAAGGACATCAGCGCCCAGGAATTCCAGCCCAAAGTCGGCTACGGCACCATCGTCGACCCGCCGGCCAAGGACATGGCGGTGATCGCCTGCTCGCAGGAGCATGGCTTCGTCGGCGCCGACGATCCGATCCCCTACGGCAACCTGCCGATCGGCAGTCGCGGCTGCGCATCCTGCCCAACCACGCCTGCATCACCGCGGCGGCCTATGACTGCTACTACGTCGTCGACAGCGAGCCTCGACGGCGGCAAGTCGGTGGTCGACGTCTACGACCGCATCAACGGCTGGTGCGAGCCGCGACCTCCAGGTCCGCACGATTCATGAGCGACCAGAGGTCCGCGCTCCGCTCGTAGCCCAAAGCGAACTCCACCGTGTGCCCGCCATCGACGGTGATCACGCTGCCGGTCATGAAGGTGCCGGCCTCCGAGGCCAGCAGCAACAGCGCGCGCCGTCGAGATGCTCGGGCTGGCCGATGCGCCGCTGGGGAATGCGCTCGATCAGGCGTCTGGCCTCCCGGCGTCTTCCAGAAGCCGCTGTTCATCTCCGTCTCGATATAGCCGGGGCAGATCGCGTTCACGCGGATGTTGTGGCGCGCCCATTCCATGGCGAGGACACGCGTGAGATGGATGAGGCCTGCCTTCGAGGCGTTGTAGGGCGCCACCTGGCCGATCGTGCGCAGGCCCAGGATCGAGGCGATGTTGACGATGACGCCCGGACGCTTGGCGGCGACCCAGCGCTTGGCCGCGGTCTGCGCCACCAGCCAGGCGCCGCGCAGGTTGGTGTCGACGACGGCGTCCCAGTCTTCCTCCGGCATGTCGAGGCGCGGGCTTCACGATGGAAATGCCGGCGTTGTTCACACGATGTCGATCGCGCCCAGCGCGGTCTCGGCGGCATCGAACGCCGCGCTTCACCGATTTGCCCGACGTGCACGTCGAGCCTGACCGCGGCGGCCTTGCCGCCCGCCTTTTGCAGCGTTCCGCCTGTAGAGACACAAGGCGGTCGGCGCGACGGGCGGCGATGCGCGACCGACGCGCCGGCCGCGGCAAGCGTGCGCGCGAAGTGAACGCCCAGACCCGACGAGGCGCCGGTGACCAGCGCCACCTTGCCGCGAAAGGTCGAATCAATGCTTGGACATCACCGCCGCTCCCCTGTTTGATGCCCCGCCTTATAGGCGAGCGCGCAGCGTCGGAGGAAACATGGACCTGGGTCTCAAGGGCAAACGCGTTCTGGTCACCGGCGGTACCAAGAGCATCGGCCGCGCCATCGTCGATGCCTTTGTCGCCGAGGGCGCGTCGTGGCTTTCTGCGCCCGCGACGCCAAGCTCGTGGAGGAGCGCGAGAAGGACTGGCAGTCCAAGCAGGCCGCGTCGCCGGCATCGGCGCTCGACGTCACCGACAATGCATCGCTCAAGAAATGGATCGACGATGCCGCACAGCGACGGCGGCATCGATCATTCTCGTCGCCAATGTGAGCGCGCTTGGCACCGAGGACTCGGAGGCAGGCTGGCGCAAGGCGATCGAGGTCGACATCTGGTATCGATCCGTGTGAACTCGGTCCATCACGTCCGTGCCGCACCTCGAGAAGACCGGCCCGGGTGCCACGCTGCACCATCATCGGCACGGTGTCGCTGGTCGAAGTCGCGGGACCGACCCAGCCCTACCGCTCGGTCAAGGCGGCCCTGGTGCCGTTCATAAAATCGCTCGCCATCGACATGGCGCCCAAGGGCGTGCGCGCCGTAACATGGTATCGCCGGGCTCGATCCTCGAGGACGGCAACACCTGGGGCCGCCAGCGCGACGCCGGCGCCGAGCGCTACAAGCGCACGCTGGCGCGCAATCCGATGGGTCGCATGGGCACGCCGCAGGAGGTCGCAGCTTGCGTCGCCTTCCTGGCCGGCACGCCGGCCTCGTTCGTGAGCGGCATCAACCTGCATCGTCGACGGCGCCATCACGGCGCGGGTGCAGTACTGAGCGGCGCCCTGCGCGCACGCCGTGGGGACTGGTCGGCCTGCTGGTCGCGGCCGGCATCGTGGCGGCGTTCCATGTCGGCAAGGTGCCGCCCTCGATCCTGTCGATCCGCGAGCGAGCTGGGCGCCAGCCTGCGCGCAGGCCGGCTGGCTGCTGTCGATGGTCAACCTGATCACGGCGCTGGGCGGCATGGCGATCGCGCTCGACCGCCGACCGTTTCGGCCATCGCCGGCTGATCCTGCTCGGCACGGCGCTCTGCCGGTCGTGGCCAGCGGGCGCGGCGCGTCTCGCCCGGAGCGTCGACGCCCTGCTGGTCGGCGCGGTGTCTTCGAGGGGCTGGGCTTCATTGCCGTCGTGGTCGCCATCCCGACCCTGGTGCTGCGGCATCGCCCGGCCCGCCGACCAGCGCCTGGCCATGGCGCCGTGGACGTACCTACATGCCGGCCGGCGCCGGCTCGATGATGCTGATCGCGGCGGTCGTCCCGCCCGGCACGTCATGGCGCATCGCCTGGCTGGTCGCCGCGGGCGCCTCGGCCGCTCATGCTGCGCGGCATTGCTGCTGCGCGCCCTGCCGCGCCACGAGCTCTGATCCCGCTGCCGGTCAAGCGACGGCCGGTGCTGGCATGAAATGGCCGAGGTCGCGAGCAGCGGCGGACCGCTGGCCATTGCGCTCTGCTTCGGCGCCTACGCCTGCTGCTGGTTCGCCGTCATCGGCTTCCTGCCAACCCTGCAGGTCGAGCGGCTGGGCCTTCGACCTCGACGGCCGCCATCGTCACGGCGCAGTGGTCACCATCGTGAATGTCGGCGGCAACCTCGCCGCCGGGCTGGCTGATGCGGCGCGGCGCTGCAGCAGGGTCGCGTCCTGATCGTGGGGCCTACGGCTCTCGATGGCGCGTCTGTGCCGCCGGGCATCTTCGTCGACGGCGTGCCTGACCTGCTGCGGCTGGTGCTGGCCGGCGTCTACTCGGCCGTGATCGGCGTCGTACCCGCCGCGCTGTTCACCGCCATTCCCGTCCATGCACCGCGGCCGCAGCTGGTCGGCGCGTCGACGGGCCTGTTGATGCAGGGCTCCAACTTCGGCAGCCTGATCGGTCCGCCCATCACCGGCGGCGCTGGTGTGTCGCCGGCGGCTGGCCGGCGGCTGCATGGCTGACCAGCCGCGGCCCTCGGCATCGCGGCCGCGGCCGGTCTCTTCCTGCACTGGCGCGAAAGGCGTAAGCTCGGCGCATGATTTACGTCGACATCGTCTCCGACACGATCTGTCCGTGGTGCTACATCGGCAAGCGGCGCTTCGAGCGCGCGCTCGCGCCTGAGCGGCCGCACCGACGTGGCCGATCGTCCTGGCGGCCGTTCCAGCTCAATCCCGACATGCCGCCCGAAGGCATGACGCGCGACGACTACGTGCGCGCCAAGTTCGGCGGCGGCGACCGGCCGCGCCAGATCTACCAGGCGATCGCCGAGAGCGGCCGCGAGGCCGGCATCGAGTTCCAGTTCTCCAGCGCATCAGGCGCACGCCCAACACCGTGCTGTCGCACCGGCCTGGTTCATTGGAGCGCCAAGAACGAGCGTCCAGGACGAGGTCGTGGCCGAGCTGTTCAAGGCCTACTTCGAGCAAGGCCTCGACATCGGCGACATCGAGACCGCTGGTCGAATGCGCCGTGCCGCGCCGGCATCGACGAGCTGCGCGCGCGCGCTTCCTGCTGAGCGACGAGGGCCGCCAGGAGGTCGTCGCCTCCGACGTCTATGCCCGGCTGGCTCGGCATCAACGGCGTGCCGTGCTTCATCGTCAACCGCAAGTACGCCGTCTCCGGCGCCCAGCCGCCGTCGGCCTTCGTCGAGGTCTTCAACCTCGCCGAGCGCGACGCCGCCACCAGCGCGGCGCAATCGATTGTCTGACGCGTCTGGTATGTCGATCATCATATGATATGATATATCGATCATAACATGCCGCCAAGCTTCCTCCCCGATACCGCGCGTGCCAGGGCCGAAATCCTCAGATCACGCCGCCCGGCTGTTCCGGCTGCGCGGCTATGCCGGCACCAACATCGACGACATCATGCTGGCCGCCGGCCTGACGCGCGGCGCCTTCTATGCGCACTTCCCATCCAAGGACGAGCTGCTTCGCCGAGGCTGATCCGCGCCGGGCGACGGGCTGCGATGGAAGGCTGCGCGCCAGCGCGGCGAGCTCTCGCGGCGTGCTCGAACGCCTATCTCGACAAGGACGAACTCGCGGCCAACGCGCTGGACTGCACCCTGGCCGCCCTGCTGCCGGGCGACGTCGCCCGAGCGCGCCGCTGCCCGCCCGGCTCGCCTACGCCAACGTCCTGCTACGCCGCGATCGGCGAGCTGGCGCGCGGCAAGAAACGCAAGCTCGACGCCGACGCCACGGTCGCGGCGATCCTGGCGGTCGGCGCGGTGACCTCGCCCGCGCGCCTCGGGCGATACGGCGGCTCAGCGACTGGCTGCTGCGCTGCGCCCGAGCGGCGCGGCTGCAGCCGTCCTGCTCTGCCGCGAGCTTCGCCAAAGACGAAACGATCGAGGTCACGCCGGAAAGCCGCTGGCGCTCGTCGTTCCAGACGCGCTGCACGATCACGCGGTGGTCGGGCCTGCAGCTGCACCAGCGGCGCGTTCTTCTGCAGCCAGGCGATGAGCTTGCTCGGGCTTGGCGAACTTGTTGTCGTGCAGCTGACAGCACCGACCGCCTTCTCGCCGGCATCGATGCTTGTCGACGCCCGGCGGCTGCGGCACAGCAGCTTCAGCGCCACGGTGTTCAGCAGGAACTCGGCCTCCGGCGGCATCTTGCCGAAGCGGTCGACCAGCTCGGCGGCGAAGGCAGTCGATCTCGGCCTGGTTGGCGAGCGCGCCGATGCGGCGATAGAGGCCCATGCGCACCGACGAGGTCGGCGACGTATTCCTCGGGGATCAGCACCGGGATGCCGAGATTGATGCTGCGGCGACCAGTCGGCGCTGCTCGGCCTCGCGCGCCTGCCCGCGCGCCGCTCGCCACCGCCTCCTCCAGGAGCTGCTGGTAGAGCTCGATGCCGACCTCGCGGATATGGCCGGACTGCTCCTCGCCCAGGAGGTTGCCGGCGCCGCGGATGTCGAGGTCGTGGCTGGCGAGCTGGAAGCCCGCGCCCAGCGTGTCGAGGGTCTGCATGACCTCGAGGCCGCTTGCGCCGCCGCCTCGTTCAGCGCCTGGCCCGGCGGCACGGTGAGATAGGCATAGGCCCGCATCTTGCCGCGGCCGATGCGGCCGCGCAGCTGGTAGAGCTGGGCCAGGCCGAACATGTCGGCGCGATGGATCACCATGGTGTTGGCGTTGCTGATGTCGAGCCCGCTTTCGACGATGTTGGTCGACAGCAGCACGTCGAACTTGCCGTCGACGAAATCCTGCATGGTGTTCTCGATGGTCGGTCGGCGCCAGCTTGCCATGCGCCATGGCCATGCGGATCTCCGGCACCAGCTCGCGCAGCTCGACCGCGATCGGCGCCAGGTCCTCGATGCGCGGGCAGACATAGAAGGTCTGGCCGCCGCGATACTGCTCGCGCAGCAGCGCCTCGCGGATGGTGACGCCGTCGAACGGCGTGACGAAGGTGCGCACGGCCAGGCGATCGACCGGCGGCGTGGCGATCAGGCTCATGTCGCGCACGCCGGTCAGCGCGAGCTGCAGCGTGCGCGGGATCGGCGTCGCCGTCAGCGTCAGCACATGGACGTCGGCGCGCAGCTCCTTCCAGCCGCTCCTTGTGGGCGACGCCGAAATGCTGCTCCTCGTCGACGATCAGCAGGCCGAGATCCTCGAACTCGACGCTCTTGGCCAGCAGCGCGTGGGTGCCGATCACGATGTCGAGCGTGCCGTCCTTCATCGCCTGCCTTGGTGTCCTTGGCCTCCTTGGCGGCGACCAGCCGCGACAGCCGGCCGATGCTGCACCGGCAGGCCCTGGAAGCGCTCGATGAAGGTGCGGTGGTGCTGGCGCGCCAGCAGCGTCGTCGGCGCCGATCACCGCGACCTGCTTGCCCGACAGTGCGGCGACGAAGGCGGCGCGCAGCGCCACCTCGGTCTTGCCGAAGCCGACATCGCCGCACACCAGCCGGTCCATCGGCTTGCCCGACGACATGTCCTCCAGCACGTCGGCGATGGCCTGCAGCTGGTCGTCGGTCTCGGCATAGGGGAAGCGGGCGCAGAATTCCTCGTAGAGCGCCTTCGGGCGGGCTCATCGCCTCGCCGCGGCGGATGGCGCGCTCGGCCGCGATCTTGATCAGCCGGTCGGCCATGTCGGCGATGCGCTGCTTCAGCCGCGCCTTGCGCGACTGCCAGGCGACGCCGCCCAGCCGGTCGAGCGCGGCGCCCTCCTCCGCCGCGCCGTAGCGGCTCAGCACGTCGATGTTCTCGACCGGCACGAAGAGCTTGTCGCCGCCGTCGTAGGTCAGCCGCAGGCAGTCGTGCCGCGCGTGCTGGATCTCGAGCGTCACCAGGCCCTCGTAGCGGCCGACGCCGTGCTCGCGATGCACCACCAGGTCGCCCTCGCTGAGCGCCGCCGCCTCGGCGATGAAGCGCTCCGACGGCTCGGCGCTTCCTGGCCGGCCGCGACAGCCGGTCGCCGAGGATGTCCTCCTCGCCGATGACTTCGAGGCCGTCCAGCACGAAGCCGTGCTCGAGCGACCAGACCGCGACGCCGAGCGCGCCCGCCGGCAGGCCCGAGCACCGTGGCGTAGTCGGGCACCGGGCACTGGCGTCGTGGCGCCGTGCTCCTGCAGCAGATGCTGCAGGCGGCTGGCCGAGCCCTCGGTGTAGCCCGCGACCACCACGCGACGGCCGGCGGCGTTGGCGGTCTTCACATGCTCGGCCACCACGTCGAACAGGTTCGACGCCCTGCGCCGGTGCGCGCCCGGGCGAAGCCCTCGTGGCGGCGGCCGCCGAGATCGATCGGTGTTGGCGGCGTCGGGCGCGGCATCGAAGCTCGTGAACTGCGCCGACGCTGTGGCCGTCGAGCAGGCCGGTCCCATTCCGACGGCTTGAGATAGAGCCGCTCGGGCGGCACGGGCTTGTAGTCGGCGCCGCCGCTCATGCCGCCCTTGGCGCCGGTCTTGCGGCGCGCGTCGTAGTAGTCGGTGATCAGCTCGTGGCGCGCCTGGAAGGCCTCGGCGATCTGGTGATCGGCCGTCACGACCGCGTCGGGGCAATAGTCGAGCAGCGTCTCCAGCCGCTCGTGGAACAGCGGCAGCCAGTGCTCCATGCCGACATGGCGCTGGCCTGCCGACACCGCCTCGTAGAGCACGTCGTCGCCCGCGACGTTGCCGAACAGCTCGCGATAGCCGCCGCGGAAGCGCGCGATGCTGTCCTTCGGTCAGCAGCACCTCGCTCACCGGCAGCAGCACGACCTCGTCGCGCGTCGCCGGTCGAGCGCTGGCTCATGGGATCGAACGAGCGGATCGCCTCCAGCGTGTCGCCGAACAGGTCGAGGCGCAGCGGCTCGGGCGTGCCCGGCGGGAAGAGATCGACCAGGCCGCCGCGCACGGCGAACTCGCCCGGCTCCATCACCGTCTCGGAGCGGCCGTAGCCGTTCTCGCCCAGAACTCTGGTCAGCCACGCGACGTCGACCGTCTGGCCCTTGCGCAGCACCGACGGCCGCCTCGGCATAGAGGCTGCGCGGCGGCACCCGCTGCAGGGCGGCGCCGACCGAGGCCAGGACGATGCGCGCCGGCGTGCCGGGCTTCTTCGGCGCGGCGAGCCGCACCAGCGTCTCCAGCCGCTCGGCGACGATGTCGGGATGGGGCGACAGGCGGTCGTAGGGCAGGCAGTCCCAGGCCGGGAAGACCAGCACCTCGCGCTCGGGCGCGAAGAAGCGCAGGCCGTCCTGCAGGCGCTCCAGCCGCTGGCCGTCGCGTGCCACGTGCAGGATGTCCTGCCCGCCGGTGCGTGCGCGCGAGCTCGGCCAGCGCCAGCGCATCGGCGCCTCCGGGCAGGCCGGCGATGGTCCAGCGGCCGGCCTTGCGGTGCAGCGACAGCCAGGCGTTTCGGCAAGCGTACGCCACTAGAACTTCACACGTGAACGCCAGAAGCTTGCGCAGCACCGGCGTGTCGGCTTCGGGCGGCACTGCGGCCTGCCGGCGACCCAGTCGAAGATGTCGTTGTCGCCGGCACTCAGGAGGCGCTCGTACTGGTCGAGCTCCGGCAGCGTCGAACTCGGCGATATGGGCGCGCGCGAACTGGCCAAGGAGGATGTCGTTCTCCTTGTTGCCGCGATAGACGCTGCGATAGAGCAAACGCTTGCGCCGCGTCTCCAGTTCCGGCCTCGCTCGTCCATGTTTTCCCCAGGGGCCGCCGAAAAAGCGGCGTAGCATATAGGCGGCGGCGATGGCGAAGTCACGCGGCCTAAAGCCTGTAACCATGCGCCCGCAGAGCCTCGACGCCCCTGTTCGCCCAGGTGACCTCGCTGCCCGGAATCGGGCCGCGGCTGGGCAAGCTCGTCGAGAAGCTGGCCGGGCCGCTGGTCGTCGACCTGCTGTGGCACCTGCCCTTTGCGCGTGGTCGACCGGCGCAACGCGCCCGAGGTCGCCGCACGCCAAGGCGGGCGAGATCGCCACCCTCACCGTGACGGTCGACGAGCACCTGGTGCCGCGCAATCCGCGCCAGCCCTATCGCGTCTGGTGCAGCGACGAGACCGGCCGGCTCTGCCTCACCTACTTCAACGGCCGCGAGGACTACCTCGAAGAAGCTGCTGCCGCCGGGCGAGGTCCGCGTGGTGAGCGGCAAGGTCGAGCTCTACCAGGGCGAGGTGCAGATGACGCACCCCGACCATGTCGTGCCGCTCGACCGAGCGCGCAGTCGATCCTGCGGGTCGAGCCGGTCTACGGGCCTGACCGGCGGGCTCACGCCAGCAGGCCGATTGCAGAAGGCGATCGCCGCCGCCGTCGAGCGCGCGCCCGAGCTGCCGGAATGGCAGGACGCGGCCTTCGTCGCGCGCAACAGATGGGCCGAGCTGGAAGTCGTCGCCTCGCGCGCGCCCATGCGCCGGCCGAGGAGAGCCGATCTCTCGCCGATGCATCCGGCGCGCGCGCGGCTCGCCTTCGACGAGCTGCTGGCGAGCCAGCTCGCGATCGCGCTGGTGCGCCATCACAACCGCACCGCTCGCCGGCCACGCGACCAAGGGCGACGGCCGGTTGCAGCAAGCGCGCGCTCGCCGGCCCTGCCCTTCGAGCTGACGCCGAGCCAGACAGTCGCCGATCGCCGAGATCGCCGCCGACATGGCGAAGCCCGAGCGCATGGTCCGCCTGCTGCAGGGCGATGTCGGCAGCGGCAAGACGCTGGTCGCCTTCCTCGCCATGCTGATCGGCCGTCGAGGCCGGGCGCAGGCGGCCCTGATGGCGCCGACCGAGCTTCTGGCGCGCCAGCACTCACGCCACCATCGCGCCGCTCGCCGAGGCGGCCGGCGTGCGCCTGGCCCTGCTCACCGGCCGCGACGGCCAGAAGCAGAAGAAGGAGACGCTTGCAGGGCCTCGGCCGACGGCTCGATCCAGCTCGTGGTCGGCACGCATGCGCTGGTGCAGGAGGACGTCGAGTTCGCCGACCTCGCGCTGGCGGTGGTCGACGAGCAGCATCGCTTCGGCGTGCATCAGCGCATGGCGCTTCCTCCAAGGGCCATGCCGTCGATCTGCTGGTGATGACGGCGACGCCCATCCCGCGCACGCTGATGCTGGCGGCCTACGGCGACCTCGACGTCTCCAAGCTCACCGAGAAGCCGGCCGGCCGCCAGCCGATCGACACCCGCACCATCCCGCTGGAGCGCATCGGCGAGGTGGTCGACGCCGTCGGCCGCCAGATCGCCAGCGGGCGCGCGCGTCTACTGGGTCTGCCCGCTGATCGAGGAATCCGAGGAGGTCGACCTCGCCAATGCCGAGGAGCGCTTCGGCTGCTCGAGCGCGCGCTTTCCCGGCAAGGTCGGCCTGCTGCACGGCCGGCTGAAGGGCGCCGAGCGCGAGGCGACCATGGCGCGCCTTCGCCGAGGGCGCGCTGTCGATCCTGGTGGCCACCACCGTGATCGAGGTCGGCGTCGACGTGCCGGCGGCCACGGTGATGGTCGATCGAGCACGCCGAGCGCTTCGGCCTTGCCCAGCTCCATCAGCTGCGCGGCCGTGTCGGGCCGCGGCGCCGCCAAGTCGACCTGCCTGCTGCTCTACGCCCAGCCGCTCGGCGAGACCGCCAAGGCGCGGCTCGCCATCATGCGCGAGACCGAGGACGGCTTCCGCATCGCCGAGGAGGATCTGCAGCTGCGCGGCGCCGGCGAGCTTCTGGGCACCCGCCAGAGCGGCCTGCCCGACATGCGCCTGGCCGACCTCGCCGCCCATGCCGAGCTCCTGCAGGCGGCCCGCGACGACGCGCGGCTGGTGATCGAGCGCGATCCCGACCTGCAGTCCGAGCGCGGCGCGGCGCTGCGCGCCCTGCTCTACCTGTTCCGCCGCGACGACGCCGTGCAGGACGCTTGCGGTCGGGTGCCGATTGCATGCACGCGCGTGGCGCTCCATGGCTGCGCGTATGATCAACGAGCCGTGCAGATGGCCGCTCGGCCGCAAATCGGAATACTCACCCGAGCTGCGACACGTAGTCCGAGGCGTCGCGCGCGCTTCGACGGCCTTCTCGGCCTCGGCCCGCGCTTGGCGATCGCCTCGAGGTCGGTCTCCTGCTTGTCGAGCGTCGCGAGATAGCGCCGCTGCAGGTCGCTGTTGGCCGGCACGCGCGCGAGGTTGTCGCGCAGGCGCGCCTGCTCCTGGACGATCTGCTGGCGCTCGGCGTCGGCCTTGCGTGACCTTGCGCTGCGGCGTCGGCTGACCGCGGCCTTGCAGCTGCAGGATCCTGGTCAGCGCCTCGCGGGTCTTGGCGTCGAACTCCGTGGCCTGGGCGTAGACGCCGGATCTGGTCGGCCGCGCCGTCGACCAGGCGCAGCTCCTGCTGCTGGGTCTGCTCCTGCACGACCTCGAAGGTCTGCGGTCTGATCGCCGCCCGGAAGCTGGAACGGGATGCGATAGTTGCCCTCGCTGCAGCTCGACGCCCTTTGGCACTCGGGCTTGACCAGCGTCCAGCCCGGCGAGGCGGCGCTGCACGACGACGAGCTGGCGCGGCCTCCTTGGCCGGGCCGCGCACGCGATAGGTCGTGGTCTGGCGCATGACGCGCGAAGGCGCAGCGCGCCCTGCGACGATCGTGCCGGTGGCGATGCGGTCGGTCTGCGCGGCGTCGCGCTCGATCGTGATCTTCTCGTCGAGCGCATAGGCCAAGCAGCCGCGTCTCGCCGACCGGGAAGCCCGACAGGCGCGCGTCGCCGACATAGGAGACGTCGCCCGCCTTGTCCGCGCTCGTAGATCGTCATGATGCCGGGCGGCAGGCCGCGTGTCGCCGTCGTTGGTGAGCCGCATCGCCGCCAGCGGATTGCGCGCCGCCGTCTCGGCCTGGTAGAGCGCCAGCCGCTGCGCCGGCACCTGGCGGTCGAGGATCGGGAGCGACAGCGTGCGGCCGTTGTCGACGCTCGACCGGCCGCGGGAACCTGAACACGACCTGGGTCGCGGCATCGGTGGCCTCGATCTGGTCGGCGGCGCCGCGCCATCAGGCCGGCGGCGGCGGCCGCCGTCTCGGCGCACGCCGCGCCTGCTGGTAGCGATTGCGCTGGCGCCGGCGCGGGCGGCGGCGGGCGGCGCCATCGCCTTGCCGGCGCGTCGACGCCGCCGCGGTCGATGCTGGGCATCAGCCGGCCGGCGACTTCGACCGGCACCTCCGGGCGCGTGACGTAGTAGGCTTCGTAGAGCGCCTGGTGGAAGGCGACCGGGCGGCCGGAGACCAGCGTCAGCTCGATTTCCTTCCAGTCCTGGCCGCTCAGATTCTCGACCGTCGCCCAGCCCTGCAGAGCCGAGCGCGCCGCCGCCGGATCGTCCGCCAGGGTCAGGCGGTAGGACGCCTTCCACACCGGCACCTCGACGATGTAGGCCACGCGCACCGTGCGCTGGCCCTGGCCGCGCGTCGCACAGCTCGAGCGTGCGCGCTTCCTTGGCGCGGTTGGTCTGGATGGCGATCAGCGCCTGGGCGACCTTGTCGCGCAGGGCGGCGTCGGCGAATTGCAGGTTCTCGGCGTCCTCGAGGATGAACTGCTGCAGGCCGCGGTCGGTCAGCAGCGTGACGCGCGTGCGCGTCGGTCGTCGCCTTGCCGTCGTTCAGCGCGACGGTCTCCGCCTGCACCGAGACGATGCGGCCGCTGACATGGCGCGGCTGCCGCCCACCGAGACCTGCGCGCCCTTGAGCGTCGCCAGCAGCGTCGCCGGCGAGCCGCAGCGAGCTCCTGGTCGAACGGCAGGTCCTTGAAGGCCTGCGTCAGCGGCTCGCGACCGGGCAGGCTGAGGCCGCCGACGCCGCCCTTGTCGTCGTAGACCACCAGGCTCTTCAGCACGTCGTCGACCTGCTCGAGCGACGACCGGTGAGCTTGAGCGTCGCGTCGCCATCGACCGTGGCCTCGTACTCGAAGTAGCCCAGGCCGCCCGACGACAGCATCACGCGCTTGAGCGCGAGGTCCTGGGCGAACGCAGACACCGGAAACGCGAACAGGCCCAACAGGGCGACGACTGAACAGAAGGTAGTGCATGAGCTCTCCCGCGGCGATGCGCACGCACGCGTGAACTTCGACTGTGACACAACCGCGGCGGCGGCGGCGGAGAACTAGACCGAGACGGCCACTGTAGCGAGCGAGCGCCCTGGCTGGCGGCGTCAGCAGCGCCTCGAACGGCAGCAGCACGCACTTCCGTGCCGCGACTTGTGGTCGCTGCACCGGCGCGAAGGCGGCGAACGGCCTCGGCGCGCCTCTCCTCGCGGCCGATCGCGCGCTCGGCGTCGTGACGGAGCTTGTCGATGCGCCGGCTGGCGTCGCGGCCGACCGCGATCGAGGCGCCAGCGCCGAGGCCGAGGCCTGGCAGAGCAGGCAGCCGCGCACCTGATGGGCGATCTCGGCGATCTTGCCGCTGTCGTCGAGCCTGACGTCGATCGATCACGCGATCGCCGCACAACGGATTGTCGCGGCGCGCCGACTTGGTCGGCTGAGGCGAGCTTGCCCGCCCCGGTCTTGGCCTTGGCAAGTGCCACGATGCGGTCCTGGTAGAGCTGGTCGGCTCATCGCAGCGTGCGGGCCGCGTGCTCGCACGCCGGTCAGCAGCGCGTCGATGTCGGTGTTGTCGTTGTAGGGCGCGATCGAGACGCGCGTCGTGCCGTCGAGGTCGAAGCGGTCCATCAGCGGCTGGCAGCAGTGATGGCCGGCGCGCACCGCGACGCCGAACGAATCGAGCGTCTGCGCCACGTCGTGCGGATGCACGCCGTCGAGCAGGAACGACACGCACCGGATAGCGGTTCTGCAGTGCTGGCCGGCCGAACAGCTGCGCGCCGTCGATCTTCTGCAGGCCGTCCATCACGCCGCTCGACCAGCGCCATCTCGTGCGCGTGCGCTGCTCGTCCAGTCGAGCGCGCGCATCCACGTTGCAGGCGGCGCCCAGCCCGATCGCCTGGCCCGATCGGCGGCGTGCCGGCCTCGAAGCGGCGCGGCGGCGGCGCCATGTCGTCTCGGCGAAGGTCACGCGGCCGATCATCGAGCCGCCGCCATGGAACGGCGGCATGGCTTCCAGCAGCTCGGCCTTGGCCCACAGCACGCCGACGCCGTTGGGCCCGTACGGCCTTGTGGCCGGCGAAGACGTAGAAATCGATGCCGAGGGCCGGCAGGTCGAGCGGCCCGTGCGGCGCGCGCTGGGCGCCGTCGAGCATCACCTGGCGCCGACCGTCTTGCGCCGGTCACCACCACGCGCGCACGTCGAGCAGCGCGCCGGTGACGTTGGACACGTGGGCCAGCGAGATCAGCTTGGTCCGCGGCGTCAGCAGCTGCGGCAGAGCGTCGAGATCGATGCGGCCGTCGACCGTGACCG
>ERZ1370068.3734-contig-2834_pt1 | contig 34197 bp, 46 predicted proteins | sample MGYA00561227_ERZ1370068 | MGnify/ENA primary metagenome ERZ1370068 (study PRJEB38410, sample SAMEA6850437) | metagenome | study: Metagenomic assessment of the ecological functions of the soil: analysis of the soil microbiota associated with the...
GCCTTCACCGCGGAAGCATGGCTGTCCGCACAACGGCAAATAGGAAAACCGCCACAGCAAAAGCGAATGCGACGACACGCACCCTGCGCTGCTCGAACTTTCCCGAGGCACTGGCGAAGAAAAGCACTGTGGCAAACAAAACAGTGTTCGCGAGGTATTGACCGGAAACGCTGCCGGCGTTGCGCGCATGCCTGCAGGCTGCTTGCAGCCTTAGCGTTGGCCTCGGCGGCCTCGCGCGTTCCCCGCACTTCGTAGAGGTTCGGCACGAAAGGGTGCGGATCGGCCTTCGGATTTTCAAAAGGCTTCTGCGCCAGCCATGCGTCGTAAGCCTTGCGCACATCGGGCGGAAAACGTTCGACGTAAAAGTTCACCAGCTTTTCGTTGCCCGCCTGTTGCGCCGCAAGCAGTTGCATGAACATCGCGGTGTGAATCGTCGCCTGCTGCATCCCTTGCATCGTCTGCAGACCCGCACGGCGCTCCAGCGAGTTAAATTCATTCATCAGCCGATTACTCTTTCGAGTCCACGCCGCTGATTGATACGAGCACCATGCCGTGCTGAGTGTCGCGAGCGCCATAAGCAAGGCCGTGACAGGCTCAACCCATCTCTTTTTTCCTGTGGCTCTCGGTTTGGCGAACCCGCCGGATCAGATCGCATTTTCACGCAGTCAGATTTGGGTCATTATCGTCCATGCGTTGAAGAATATTTTTGCTCACTATAACGAAGAAGAATGCCGTCGAGAGTCCGCACATCAGAATGCCAGTCAATCCCTCGACTGGCCCGAACAGTCGCCATTCTTTTGGCAGCACCAGGTCCCCGTAACCGATCGTGGCGTAGGTAACACCGGAAAAATAGAACGACGACTCGAGCGTCGGGCAGACATTTATGCCACCAGAAAAACAGCGCCCAGACGGCGATCTCAAGGAAGTGAATGACAATCAGCAACCACGCGATGCGAATCAACAGCCATGCAATTGGCCAGAAGCGTGTATCCGGTCGCGCGCTGGAGTGCAACACGTGGCTTAACACCATGCCGAGGCCCATGGCGTGAATTATTACAGTTATCGCAACCAGGCACGAGGCCGATTAAAAGGTTAGTGATCATCGCGGTGTTAATTGTTCTCATGGCTATTGATCGGAGGTTTTCTGAAAGTCTTCGACCGCGTCCGCGACCGAAGTGAAGCGGTTGACCTGGCTAACATGCTCCTCTATTCCCTCCGCGCGCAGCCGGTCGCGCACGGAGGAACGAGCCTCGACAATTTGCAGGCGCGCGCCAGCTGCCTTGATGTCGTCAGCCATGTTCATGACTACGCCGCACGCTTGAATGTCCATATGCGGTGACGCCGAAAGATCGAGGATTACGATTTTTGGCGGCGTGGCCTCGGCACGAAGCCGGGCCGCGACCGTGTCGCGGACATGCTCCGCGTTGAAGTAAAGCAGGCTGGATTCGACCCGGACGAGGAGCGCGCCAGGGACGGGCTCGTTGTCCGAATGACGCGCCATATCAGAGAATCGTCGTGTTCCGGGGATGCGTCCCAGGAAAGCCACACGCGGCCGCGAAGCACGGCGCAGAAGTTGCACCACCGAAATGATCGCGCCGATAAGAACTCCGCGTAACAGACCAGACCCGAGCACGCCCAGCAGCGCAGCGATAGCCACCACGAACTCAGTGCGGTCCGCTCGCCAGAAATGTCTGAGCGCTGCCACCCTGAAGAGACCCGTTACCGCCATGAGCACAATAGCTGCGAGAACAGGCTGCGGGAGGTAGCGCAATGCGCCGGACACGAATAACACGATTAACAGCATCAGTAGGGCAGCGATGAATCCCGACAACGGCGTGCGCGCACCGCCGCTTTCGTTCACGAGCGATTGTGACATCCCGCCGCTAACGGGAAAGCCGTGGCCCAGCCCGGCCATGACGTTTGCGCTGGCGATGCCGAGCAGTTCCTGGTTCGGGTCGAAACGATAGCCGTGCTTCGCCGCGAACATGCGACCAAGGGCCGCCGTTTCCACCATGCCAAGAAGAAAACAACCCAGCGCCAGGGGTAGCAGATCGTTGAGGTCGGACACATGGACCGCTGGAAGCCCGAATGGCGGCAGCCCCTGTGGCACCTGGCCCAGCAGTTTCACGCCGAGGCTGCCGAGATCCATACTCGCAGCAACGATAATGCCGGCGATGACGACGAACAGGGACACCGGTTTGTTCTTGAGAAATCGTTTGCCTAGCAGTAGCAACGCGAGTGCGCCGATACCGAGCAAGAGCGACGCCGTGTTTGTTTCCCGCAGGTGCGAAAAGAAATAACCCGAGCGCTCCCAAAAGTCGCCATGCGATCCTTTGAAGCCGAAGAGCTTCGGCAACTGCGTGCTGGCTATGAACAGAGCGATACCGCACTTGAACCCCACGAGGACGCTTTCGGAAATGAAGTTCACGATCACCCCTGCCTTGGCCAGCCACGCGATGAAGCCCAAGCCGCCGACAATCAACGCGGTGCACGACGCCAGAGCCCAGAATCGTGAGGCGTCGCCTCCAGCGAGGTCACCGAGCGATGCTCCAACCAGCACTGAGATAGCGGACGTGACCGTGATAGCTGTGTGCCGCGAGCTGCAAAACAACCAGAAAACAAGCCCTGAGAAGAGGCAGGCGTAGAGCCCAGCTTCGGCCGGCAGATTAGCAAGCGAAGCATCCGCCAGCCCGGCGGGCATGAGGTAGGCGACGAGGGTAACGCCCGCGATTAAATCCGCGCGCAGCCACTTAGGTTGATAGGCGCGCAACCAAGTGAGAACTGGAAATATGTTATACCACGCGCGGCGAGCCGCAGGCTGCGACTCAGACCCCGGTGGTTCTAAATTTTCCGCAGTCTCTTTCGTTGCGGCAATATCCTTGCCCATAGTGTCGACTCGCTTTGGCCACGACGCTTTTTGCGGTGGCGTTCTCGATATCCGACCGCCCACTCGTGAGCCGCTTCCAACGGATTGCCGCTTTTCTGACGTTCTATCCAGGCCTTGAGTCCCGCTTCATCGACAGGCAGGTCGAGAACCTGAGGCCGGCCCATTAATTTGCCGAATGTCTCCATCACTTCCGTCGTGGTGGAAAAGACAATCTCGTCCATGGCTTCCGGCTTGCCCTGACAAGCGTAGGCGTTGAAATCGACCCAGCGTCCATCCGGGCGGAGCACAAACATCCGCTCCTTTGGCAACGGATCGCTTGGGGCGACGCCCGTTTGAGTCACCAGATAAGGACCGCGTTCACCGCCGGAGCCTAGATTCAAGACGTGAGTATCCCGATAATTGTTGGTAATCGTTCGCATTAGCTGACCCTCTTATTTTCCCGGAGCGCCAGTTCCCTCGAAATCACCGCCGAGGGCCAGGTACAGATTCACGCGTTCGCGGAGGCGGGAGGCGCGAACTTGTGTGAATTGGACTTTCGCGGCGAGGTTTTCCCCGGTGAGACGCAAGACGGTGAACATGTCGATCTGGCCCTGTTCGAGCTGCTCCCTGCTGAACTTGACCGAATCGGCGCTGCTCGAAACCGCGTCGCCCAGCGCGCCTTCGCGTTTACGTAAATAGTAATCGGCGGCGAGAGCATCTTCCACTTCTTGGAACGCGCGCAACGCGGAGCCCACGTAGCTTGCGGCGGCGGCTTTTTGCTCGGCGGTGCGGAGATCTTGCGCAGCCTTGAGTTCACCGCCAAAGAAAATCGGTTGCGTGATCCCAGCGGCCAAACTCCAGACGAGGGCATCGAGCGTGCCGACTCCGTCGAGTGTCCGCGCTTCCGAGCCCGCTCGTGGCGCTGAGCACAAAGCGCGGCAGGCGCGCGGTGCGCGCCTCGTTCACCCGGTGAAAGGCGGCGGCGAAGCGGCGCTCGCTGGCGATGAGGTCCGGCCGGCGTTCGAGGATTTGCGCGGGCAAACCGGCGGGCACGGCTCTCGGTTGGCCGGGGAAGGAACGTCGCACATCAAACCTGCCGGCAGGGTAGCGACTGGTCACGACCTCGATCGCGCGGATCGTCTGCGCCCGCGCCGCCTGTGCGGCGTAGAGCGCATCCTCGGCGGCGGCGGTGCGCGACTTGATTTGCGAAACGTCGAAGTCGCTCGCGAAGCCCTGCTGTTTGCGCACGTCAGTGAGCTTTGAGTACTCCTGGTAGATATCGAGCGTTTCCTGCGCGTTGGCTTCCTGTTGCGCGGCCTCGATGGTAGAGATGTACGCGCGCGCCACGGCAGCGGCGAGTGATTGCCGGGCAAATTCGTAGTCGGCTTCCAGCGCGTAGGCTTTCAGCCTTCGCGGCAGCTTTTTCGAGCGAATGCGCCCCCACACGTCGGCCTCCCATGCGGCACCGGCTGCGATGCCATATACCCAGCGCTGTGATGATGTATCCGTGCTGGTGTCGAGTCCCGCGCCGCCGCTGTCCTCCGTTCCCCGACTCCCGAAGGACGGCGGATTAATGTCGCGACCGATGTCGCCACTAAGTTCCTGTCCCTGGCGCTCGCCCAGTCCTTTCATCGCGATCCGCGGGTAGAGCGATGATGCGGCAATGCGCACAGCAGCGCGCGATGCTTCCACGCGGGCGGCGGCGGCCTTGAGATCGGGATTCCGCTCCACGGCGTCCGCAACGAGCGCGGTCAGCTCCGGGTCGCCGAAATTGCGGATCCAGTTCGGCACCACGGTGCCGCTGCGATGCGGGCCGGCCCAGCTTCCCGGGATCTTCGCGCGAGCCGACTCAGGCATGATGTCCGCGCCAAAGGGCGGATGTTTCAGAGCGCAGCCCGCAAGCACGAGGCTGCTGGCGGTAGCAAGAAGCACAGTGCAGCGCCGAGCGTTCATCCGTTTCAGCCTCATCCTTAGTGGCCGCCGAAGAGAGCGGAGAGATGTTTGATGACGAACCAGTCGAACTTGGCCGCGATGCGGACGATCACGCGACGGAGGATCTGGATCGCCGTAATATCGTTCGTGTAGATCGCTCCCCGACCGCGGGCGCCAGCAGCGAGGAAGACGTCTTTATCCTTCCCATCTGTGAGCAGTCGCACTGCGATGCGCTGTTCGGGTGCCGACACGGGCGCGGTGTTGGGGAGGTTGCCGTTGATCGGCAGCTGGCCTTGTGCCGTCGCCCAAAGGATGGAATCGACCTTGCACTTGATGATGCGGCCCGGATACACCTTCATAAAGATTTCCGCTTCGTCGCCGGGTTCGACGTAGCGCAGTTCGTTTTGCCGGTAGAATGCTAGCAGCCACGGATCGTCCTCCTGGATGAAGCTCATCACGGGCATTGTCGCGAACTGGGTCGCGCGCACGCCGGGTTGCAGGGCAAGGTTGGCCACGCGCCCGTTCGAGGGAGCAAGGTGGACGCAGCCCTCGAGGTCGAATTTCGCATCGCGCAGGTCGGCTTCGGCCTTGATGAATCTGCGCCCCGGCCTGCGCTTCCGTCGCGTCGGCGGCGAGGAATTCGCTTTCAAGATTGCCGAGGTCGCTTTGCGCCTGCTCGAGGTCGGCCCGCTTCCCGGCCCCGGTCGCGGCGAGTGCCGTGAATTGCTCGACGCGCTTTTTCGCCAGATCGATCCGCGGAGTCAACGCCGCTTTTTTGGCCGTCGCGTTGTTGAGTTGATCCTGCAATCCGCGCAGCGTGGCTTCGGCGGCTTTCACCGCCGCCTCGAAGGGCACCGGGTCGATCTTGAAAAGCACGTCGCCTTTCTTGATCGGCCGGTTTGGTTGAATCGGCACCTCGGTCACCTGACCGGTTATGCGCGGAACGATCGGGATCACGTAGTTCATCGCGCGCACGTCGTCAGTTGCGGGCGCGGCAATGTTCAGAAGGAGGAAAAGAGCCATCATTGCCACGATGGGCAGCGTGATGGTAATGACCGCCGCGGTAAAGTTCATGGGCAGCCACTTGAATTTATAGAAAATGAGCCAGACGAAGAACCCGTAGATGCCAAGCAGGATGACTTCCATTACGCCTTCCCTCCCTTAATCTCCGCTTCGAGTTCCGCGACGCGGGCGCGGAGTTGTTCGAGTTCAGTCGTGGCGGATTTTTCCCGACCCGTCTGCTCGTGCGAGTGATCGACATCCGTGCCGTACGCCATCTTGTGAAAAACCGGCTTTGAGTAGGCCCAAAGCCAGGCGATCGGCCAGAGCAGTCCGCCGAAGCAAAGCGAGAGCAGGCACAGGCACTTGATAGCCCCGAGCTGCGGATGGTGCCGCTTTTCGGCAACCTTTTCAGGGAGGATATGGACCAGCAGGAAGGCCCCGATTAAGACGGGCGGGACGATGATGAACGCGAACCACGCAATGACGCCCGCGACTGTATCGAGCGTCTCACCGTGGAGAAACGAGGCGTGGGCGCGCGACGGCAGTGCCAGGAACGCGAAAGCAATGAGCGGAACGAAGCGTCTGCCGCAAGGCCGACGCGACTTGGCGTAGGAGCGGATGAGTGAATCTTTTGGTTTCATGGTTTATCAACTCGCGATCTCAGCCGTTGTACATCTTCAACCATATCTTTGTCCAGAAATTCGTCGCGAACGAAGGTCATTGTAATTGCTTGCCCCGCCGCTTCGCTGCGCAGTGTTAGTATCCGACGACATCGTAGTCCAACGCGTGGAATCATCGCAGTGATCTCCAGCAAAAACTATTGGACTTTCGTCGTACTCGCTCGCTCACATTTCCACGATTGCCCCGTGCACGCAAGCTGGACCCAATGTTGCCGGGTTTTGTCAGCGACTGAATTGTTCGCTGACCTTGCTCCGGCTTCGCGGCGGCCTGGTCGAGCAGCGGCTGGAACTCCATCGCTGCTTGGTCGTATCGGGAGGAGTCAGCGTTTGACGGGGTCTTCCGCAGAACGAAAGTCGATACCACTTTCCACAACGCGTTTTTCATTCGAGCGCCCAGCGTGCGCCACATGATGCCTCATTCAGAGCCTTCTCGTGAACCGGGAACGATCATGCCCGGGCGGCCGGTCTCTCTGTGTATGGGAGAGCGCCGCCAGCCAGCGCCGCGAAGGGCGCAGCGGCTAAGCGGCTTCTGGGGGAGTGTTACGATTACGTGACATCTGGAACGTGCAGCGCGTGCAATTCTCCCCTGCCGCTGCAACAGTTGCGGCAATCCCGTTATTCTTCACCAGCAGTGTCTTGTGTATTTCGTTAGGCTTCCAGCGGAAATGAGCGATAAGATCGAATGAGCAGCACGGAGAAGAAAAAGGCTGGATCGTCCGGCTGGATCGCACTCCAGGTTTTCCTAACTGGCGTCGCCTATTATGTGGCGACAGAGATTGCGTGGGCCCTTTGCTTTCCCAATAGTAAAGTTTCTCTTCTTTTTCCGCCGCACGCTGTTCTGGTCGTTATTCTGCTGTTGGTGCCGGTGCGGCACTGGTGGGCGTACACTCTCGCCACAGTCGTCGCTCATTTCGTCGCCACGCAGCAGGCGCACTGGCCGGTGCTTTACGCTTTGCACTGCGAGGCTTTCGATGCCGTGCAAAACGTGTTGGCCGCGGCCGGGATTCGCCTCTTCATCAAGTCGCCTTTGAACAGGATTACGCTGCGCGACGCCATTGTTTTCGTTTTGATTGCCGTGATCATCGTTCCCTTCGGCACGGCGTTCTGGGGCGCGGCCTTTACCATCTCCAACGGTTTCGGAACTAATTACTGGGTTGAATGGCGTAACCTGGGAATTTCCAACGGAGTCACCGCGGTCGTGTTAGTCCCGGCACTTTTGCTGGTCGCCAACCGTTTGTCGCGTCGCGGAGGCAGAGTGACGCCGGCACGCATGATCGAGGGAAGTTTGCTGGCGTTGGGGATCGTGATGGTCGGCGCGTATGTTTTTGCCATTGTGCCGGCCGGACCGGAGACCTCGCCGGCTTTACTCTACGCGCCGATCCCGCTGCTCATCTGGGCGGCGTTGCGTTTCGGACTGAGCGGAATCAGCGCGGCCATGCTGGTGGTCACGTTTGAAGCGATTTGGGGGCGATGCACGGACATGGTCCGTTTCTGCAGCAGAGTCCGGCGGAAAATGCGCTCGCCTTACAGATGTTTCTCATCGTCACGGGCACTCCGCTCATGTTCCTAAGCGTGCTGCTGGAGGACGATAAGCGGTCACAGCAAGCGCTGCACGAAGTTGAAGAGGACGCACGCCGTCATCGCGAACAAATCAACCTGCTTAGCCGCGTTAGCTTACTCGGTGAGATGACTGCCTCACTCGCCCATGAACTGAATCAGCCGCTCTCGGCCATCATCAGCAATGCGAATGCTGGAATGCGGTTTATCGACAAGGGTAAGGAAGACCCTGCAGACCTTGCGCGATATCCTGGTCGACGTCGAGTCGGACGCGACATCGCGCGCACGACATCATCCAGCAACGTGCGCAACACAATTAAGAAAGGCGATCCTACCCGGCGCCGGATTGATCTGAATGAGCTGGTCACTGAATGTAGCGCATGTCGTCAGGCCGGATGCAGTGGCCTATTCCTGCGAGGTAGAAACATCGCTGGCCAAGGACCTGCCACTGATCGAAGGAGATCCGGTCCAGATTCAGCAGGTCCTGGTTAACCTGGTCAGTAATGCCTTTGATGCCATGCGGCAGACACCACCGGGCCAGACGCAAGGTAGAGATTAGCACGGCTGGCAATGGCGACGGCGAAGTGCGCTTGAGCGTGCGCGATCATGGCACAGGCATTCGCACGGAAGTGCACGAACGCTTGTTCGACCAGTTCTTTACCACCAAGGAGCAGGGGCTGGGAATGGGATTGGCAATTGTGCGCTCCATCGTAGAATCTCATGGCGGTAAAATCGACGCGGAGAACGTTGCCGATGGCGGCGCGCGCTTCTATTTTACTTTGCCGGTAACGAAGAAAACATGATGGCGGGCGAGCCGCATCGAGCGAATTTTCGTAGCACGGAAGTCTAATCTCACCGCAAAACGTGCTTCTCACGCCCGTCCCGGCGTGTTACAGATAAGGCACATCACGGCCTTCTCGTGAACCGGAACGATCACGCTTGGGCGGCCGGTCTCTGGGTATCGAGGGCGCCGCTGGCGAGCGCTGCGACGGGGGTAGCGTCAAAGCGGCCTATGCCTGGCAGGTTACAATTATGTGACATCTGGAAAGTGCGGCGCGCGCAGTTCCTTCTGATCGTCGCGACAGTTGCTGCATTCGCACTAATCTTCACCGCGAACGCACCGGCGGCGGAACCCAAGCGCGTCTTATTAGTCCAATCCTTTGGCAGCGCCGCGACGCCATTCACGGCCCGCTTAGTGGCTTTCGAGACTGAGCTGATCGCGAAGATGGGCGATCGCGTTGACTTGGACGAAGTGTCTTTGGATATGGCGCGCTACGCCGACCGCGACATACAGGAGGCGATTGTTAATTATTTGCAAAAGCGGCAGGCCAAATGGCAACCCGATCTCGTCGTGCCGATCGGATCGTCCGCAACTATCTTCGTAGCAAACTATCGTGACCGGCTGTTTCCAGAAACGCCTATCCTCTACGTAGTCGATCGGCGATTACTTCCGCCGGGCGCATTGGAGAAGAACGCGGCTTACGTCGGCCAGGAAATTGATCTTCCCGGGTTGCTCGAGGACATGCTGCAAGTTGCACCCGCGACAAAAAATATCGCGGTCATAGTAGGTGCGACGCCACTGGAACACTATTGGCAGGAGGCCTTTCAGAAGGCAGCCGAGCCACTCGCAGGCCGGATAAACTTCACCTACTACAGCGATCTCTCCTTCGACCAAATGAAGGAGCGTGCCTCGACGTTGCCGCCAGATTCCTACATTATTTTCCTGTTGCTGGTGCGCGATGCCGCGGGTGTAACCCTCAACTCCGACGAGGCGCTGCAACGGCTCCATGCAGTGGCGCACGCTCCGATCAATTCCATCTTCGATCACCAACTGGGCCTGGGGATCGTGGGTGGGCGCCTTTACCAGAGCGAGGGGGTCGGAAAGGAGGCTGCGGACGTCGCCATTCGTATTTTGCATGGTGAACCAGCTTCCAGTATTCCTCCAAGACTCTTCGAGCGCCTCCCCGCGCGTTATGACTGGCGCGAGCTACAGCGATGGAAGATTAATGAGAAACTCCTGCCGCCAGGAAGCACGGTCTTGTTCCGCGAGCCGACGGTTTGGGATCGCTACCGGGCATGGATCATAGCCGGTCTTTCGATCTGCATTCTGCAAGCGCTGCTTATCACTGGTTTGCTGGCTAATCTCGTGAAACGCCGCCGGGCGGAGCGTTCGTTGACTGAAAGCGAAGGCCGTTTTCAGACCATGGCCGATGCGGCGCCCGTCCTGATCTGGGTGTCGGGCGAAGACAAGCTTCCCACTTATTTCAACAAAGCCTGGCTTGAGTTTACCGGGCGAAGCATGGAGCAGGAACTTGGTAACGGCTGGAAGGAAGGCGTCCATCCGGATGACCTGGCGAAAATTTCTCAGACCTACCGCCCCGCCGTCGATGCGCGCGAACCATTCGTTATGCAATATCGCCTGAAGAACTCCGATGGAGAATATCGTTGGATTACCGATCAAGGAGTGCCGCGTTATGGACCGCGCGGGAATTTCCGCGGCTATGTCGGTGCCTGCGTGGACATCACTGATTTATTGAAGAAGGACGCAACGCTGCGTCAATTCGAAGAACGCGTCGCGCTGGCGGCAGAAGCCGCGCAGCACGGTGTGTGGGAATTGGACACGGTTACTAACGAGTTGTGGGTCTCGGACAAGGCGCGCATCTATCTTCGACCTGGATGGTGATGCGCCGACTTACGAAGACCTTCAAGCGCGTGTGCATCCCGACGATCGCGCCGCGCGCGATGCCGCGATCAAAAAGGCTATCGCTACCAAAGGCGATTACGAACTTGAGTATCGTGTTCCCCTGCGCGACGGAGCCATCCGATGGATCGGTGAACGCGCTCGTTGCCTTGCCGACGAGAAAGGGAGCTAACGCGGTTGCTGAGGCGTTTCGGTCGATATCACCAAGCGCAAAGCAGGCGGAGGAGGAGGCACGCCGTCATCGCGAACAAATTAACCTGCTTAGCCGCGTTAGCTTACTCGGTGAGATGACTGCCTCACTCGCCCATGAACTGAATCAGCCGCTCTCGGCCATCATCACCAATGCGAATGCTGGAATGCGGTCTATCGACAGGGGTAAGGAAGACCCTGGAACGTTGCGCGAGATCCTGGTCGACGTGGAGGCAGACGGGCGCCGCGCCCACGATATCATCCAGCAACGTGCGCAACACAATTAAGAAAAGCGATCCTACCCGGCGCCGGATTAATCTGAATGAGCTGGTCACTAAAGTAGCGCATATCGTCAGGCCTGATGCAGTGGCCTATTCCTGCGAGGTAGAAACATCGCTGGCCAAGGACCTGCCACTGATCGAGGGAGATCCGGTCCAGATTCAGCAGGTCCTGGTTAACCTGGTCAGTAATGCCCTTGATGCCATGCGGCAGACACCACCGGGCCGACGCAAGGTAGAGATTAGCACGGCTGGCAATGGCGACGGCGAAGTGCGCTTGAGCGTGCGCGATCATGGCACAGGCATTCGCACTGAAGTGCACGAACGCTTGTTCGACCGGTTCTTTACCACCAAGGAGCAGGGGCTGGGAATGGGATTGGCAATTGTGCGCTCCATCGTAGAATCTCATGGCGGTGAAATCGAGGCGGAGAATGTTGCCGATGGCGGCGCGCGCTTCTATTTTACTTTACCGGTAACGAAGAAAACATGATGGCGCCAGATCCATCGGTATTCGTGATCGAAGGTGCCGTCGACCGCAGAGCATAAGACCAAAGTCTCATTTCCATTTGCCTGACTGACGCTGTCTAATTCGGCAGCGTTCTTCGCAATCTATGAGCCAGACAACTGGAACAAAGCCGGCGCCTGACTCTTCTCCAACTACGTCCGCGGAGATATGCTATGTCGTTGACGACGATCCATCGATGCGCAAATCCATCAGTCGCCTGCTCGAATTGGAGGGATTCAAGGTACGTGCCTTTGGCGATCCAGAGGATTTTCTCAATGAAATGGCGACAAATCACGTGCGACTTGTTGTCCTGGATATCTGGATGGAACGGATGACGGGAATGGAATTACTAGCACACCTGTGTGCGAGATCGCCCGAGACTCGTGTGATTTTCATTACGGGTCATGAGGATCGCGCTGCCGAAGCCACCGTGATGCGGGCCGGTGCCGCTGGTTTTTTCATCAAGCCCTTGGATAACGAAAAATTTATCGCTGCCGTTCGAGACGCCCTTAAGCAAGCCTAGAGATTAGGGTGAAAGAGAAGTGCGCCCGGCCTGCGCGCAGGCGCACGTTCGCAAATAGCCGTTATGCCTGACAATCCAACTGATGATTCGGAACCTTTGCCGGCTTCCAGGATTATCCCTGGGCCGGCTCATCTGCGGCAATATCCCGCTCATGATCTGGTTGCCTGGCAACCACAAGGTGTACTGGATGATCAGCTGCTGGACGAGATTGGTGAATGGCTCTGTGCATATCGAAAAAGCGTCAGCGCCGTTGAAGAGATTCGTTGATTTCAGTCGATTAACGATGGTGGCAGTTCGCACCAGTCATGTTTTTGAATTTGCGCGGAAGCGGGCAGAGCAATTCGCCGGGGTCACGCCGGTGAAGTCGGCCTTGTTTAGCGAAGATTGGGTCGGTTTTGGCATTGCCCGCCTGTACGAAAGTCTGATGAAGGAAACGCCGATCGATGCGCGCGCATTTCGCGACCGCGCGACGGCAGCCGTCTGGCTGGATGTGCCGGCGGAGATTTTGAAACTCGAAGATAAACCGGCGCCTCCCCATTAGGCGTCATTTCGATCAGTCAAAAGACGAGAAGGAAGTGCTGATGAGCGCAAGGTCAGCCGCGGTCGCCAGGCTCGGCATGGGACGAAAGTCTTATTGAGGATGCTGGAGGCTTTCTGCTCTAATCACAGCTCACGTCTCTAATCATCTCATGAAATTCCTGAAAATCCTCGCTCTCTGCGTCGCCCTGCTCACCACCGTGCAGGCGATGCAACAACCGTCGTCTCATACCAAAGGCACGCCCACCGGAAAACCGACCGGCCAACTCAAGCCGGGCGAGTATTGGTGGAAACCGCAGCTTTCGCCGAGCGGTCCGCTCATGGTGCTCGTGAGCGTTCCCGAGCAGACCATGCACGTGTATCGCAACGGCATCCTCATTGGCCGCTCGAGCGTGAGCACTGGCTCGAAGGGCCACTCCACGCCGGGCGGCGTCTTCAGCATTCTCGGCAAGAGTAAGGAGTATTATTCGAAAAAATACGACAACGCGCCGATGCCCAACATGCAGCGGCTCACCGACACCGGCATCTGCATGCACTCGGGGAATCTCCCCGGCTACCCTGCCAGCCACGGCTGCATCCGCATGCCGTTTGATTTCTCGCAGTTGCTTTTCAGCGTGACGGCGGCAGGGCGGGACCGTCGTGGTGGGCGATGGCAAGGTCCCGGTGCCGCACCTCGCCTCGAGCCCCGGACTACTGCTGGCGCCGAAGGATCTCTCATCTGCAATGGTGCGTCCGCTCGCGAGCAATGAGTACGACTGGAAGCCGGAACGCAGCCCGAGCGGCCCGATCACGATGGTAGTCAGCGCGGCCGATAAAGCGATCTACGTTTATCGCAACGGCAATGTCATCGGGCGCGCTCCGGTGGAGGTAAGTGGCCGCGGTTCGCTGGGGAATCATGTCTACTCGCTCCTCGAAGGCACGACCGACCGGCAAAGCTCGCTGGCTCCCGGCCGGGCCGCGCGAAAGTGGATGACCGTGACGAGCAGTGGCCGCAGCGTTCCTGCCGACAAGATCGCGTCGCGCCTGCGCGTCAACCCCGAGTTTGCGGCCAAGGTTTACGACACGCTCACACCGGGGACGACAGTCATCATTACCGATCAACCGGTCGTGCGGAGCCGCGGCAAAGCCGCGGTTCTCGAGGGCTGATCACGAAAACCACGCTCTCAGCCGACGAAGCATTGCTGCGCCTCAAAGCGGGCAATGAACGATTCGTCGCCGGGACCGCGCGATTCGCGACCGTGCAAAAGGAGATCCTCGCAGATCTCGCTAAGGGCCAGCATCCTTATGCCACCATCCTCTGTTGCAGCGACTCCCGGGTGCCACCCGAGCTGATCTTCGACGCCGGCTTTGGCGAGCTGTTCATCGTCCGCGTCGCGGGAAATGTGATATCGCCGGAAGTCGCGGGGAGCCTGCAATACGCGGGCCGCCATTTGCAGACGCCGCTCTTCATCGTCCTCGGCCACACGAATTGCGGCGCAGTCGCCGCAGCGGTCGACGCGCGCGCTGCGCGGCACACGGCAGCACTCGCGGATTCAGCTTCTCGTTGATTCCATCCTGCCCGGACTGTCCGATCTCGATTCGCAACTCACGCCGGAGACACTGCTCGAGCAAGCTGTCGAAGCCAACGTGCGCTGGAGCATGCGGCAGATTCTCGAAACGCCTGAAGGCCGGGAACGCCAGACCGAAGGCGTCGTGAAGCTCGTCGGCGCGATCTGCGAAATCGATACGGGCCTCGTGCGGTTTCTCGAATGAGCGGCGAGCGATGCCCGCGCTCGCGGAGCCAGACTTCGCCGGCAACCGACTCGCTGGAGCGGCTCAGCAACCCGCCGCCCCAGCGGTATTGCCATGCGATGCCGAAGGCTTGGAAGTCGTGCTCGCGATGCGCGTTGTAGCCGCTGATGCTGTAGAGCTTCACGGATTGATAACGGTTCACCGGCAGCACGAGCGTCGCGCCGAAGCGAATGCCTTGCTGTTCAACGTCGCTTTCGACCTCATCGACCGTCGTGCGTCCGCCTTTGAAATAACCAGCGTTCAGCGCCACCCAGCCGCCGGGCGCGAAGGTGTAGCTGAGGCCTGATTGCACAGCGTAAAGCGGCGCCACCTCGCGCGTCTTGCCTCCAAAAAATCGCCATTGTCCGTGTAAAAGTGACGCCAGGAGCGAGCTCAACCGTCCATGGCCCGAATGCTTTCGAGAATCCGATCTCGGGTTTGAACGACCAGCGGTTGGTGCCGATGTTCACGAGCTTATCCCCGTCGTATTGACTCAGCGGCGCGGTAACGCGCAGACTCATGCCGAAGATGAAATCCTGGTGGTAGTTCTTGAACTCCGCCGCCGTCAGCGCGGGTGCGCCGACGAAATTCATCGAAAGGCGGAATGCCGTATCCGCAAAGCCGTCGACGTAACGCGCATGCGGCAGACCGAAGACGAGACCTTTCGCGGCGATCGAGGCGTAGGGCACGATGAGGCCAAACTGCCCGGTCTGGCCAAACGCGCCGAAGGTCGTGGCGAAACCGAGGACGCCGACGTGCGATTCGTTGCTCACGTTCTCCAGCGGTAGCGACGGATCGGTGAGCACGGTGCCCGATGCGTAGCCGTATCCGGCGATCACGAAATTGAGACCGATCGGCGAGTTGCTGTAAGCGCGCGGCTCGAGATCCTGCGCATGGAGCGTCGTGCCCAGCACGCCGATGAACGTGCCTACGGCGGCAGTGACAAGGCGCATGATTCCTTTCCAGCTCAGTGGGTGCTCACCAATGTTCGTCGCTGGGTGCAACGGGAGAAGGCGACGCGGTCATTGGAGGATGCTATCAAGAAATATCAGCAGCGTCGATAAGACCAAGGTCCGATAGTCGCGCAAACGCGCGACGGTGATAGTGGTGGCGATTCACACATGAGCCGGCTCTTCCACCTTCACAGTACGATCGCGAACTGCACCCTAGGTAGCACGATAGCCAATGCACATGGCACGGTGTACTGGCGGATTCGCTCTGGGCCTCTGCCCGATGGCGACCGCAGCCTCAGGCTTGCCTCCTAGATCGGGATTTCCATTCCTTCGCGGGCAAGCACCGCATTGGGGAACCGTTCTTGACACAATTTTTCGATGCGCTCAAGAAACTCGTCGTCGTGTTCGGGGTCGTGATGCGTGAGGGCCAGGCGCTTCACGCCGGCCATTTCCGCAAGTTGCATGGCTTGATCGAAGCTGCTGTGTCCCCATCCGCGCCGTTTCTGCAGTTCCTCGGCCGTGTATTGCGCGTCATGGACTAACAAGTCCGCGCCGCGCGCCAACTCCACCAGCCGCGGATCGATCTGCTCGCCATGCTCGACATCCGTGCAAACGACGAGCACTTTGCCGTTTCGCTCAATCCGGAAACTATACGCTCCGCCGGGATGGTTGTGCCTTTGCGCGGTGACAACGGTTGCCACATTGTTGATGCCGGTGAAGTGTTTGCTGGCATCAGCGATTTGCAGGAACTCGAAATTGGCACCCATGTGATCCAATTGCACCGGGAAATATTCCGCCTGCATTTGGACTTCGAAAATCTCCCGCAAATCGGTGACTGTCTGGTCCCGGCCGAGCGTCAGGAGCGTGATTTTCTGCTTGGGATCATAAGCCGGGGCAAAGAACGGAAAGCCCTGGATGTGGTCCCAGTGAAAGTGCGTGAACGCGATACGGATTTGCTCCTGCTTGTGGCCGATGGCGCGAAGGTCTCTGCCCAGATTTCGCAGTCCCGTGCCCGCGTCAATGATGGCGATGCGGTTCGTATCGGTGAACGTGATTTGCAGGCAGGTGGTGTTGCCGCCGAATTGCTGAAAACCGGCATCGCAGATGGGGATGGATCCCCGCGTACCATAAAACTTGAGCTTCATAGAATTGTTTTTGTGAAGGTAAGTCCCGGCTCGCGAGCATCAAGATGCAAACCGGTTGGACATATTTGGTGCGTTCCAGACGTTGTGAAGCCAGGCTGTAGAGAAACAGAGCTGCTACGAACATCGTAATCAGCGCCATCGGTCAAAAATTCAGGGCTACGGTAAAAACGAACGTCGCATCTCTTCGAACCGGGACTAAGCCAATACGTTGTAAAATCGACTTTTTATATTTGAATCCGACCAGCGGTCCGCGACGAATGTCGAATTTACTACCGAGCGCTTTGGTCCGATCCACGACGACGCCAACTCTGAACCAGCTTGCGGGAGCGCAACTGAGTTCCGACCAGCTATAGAAAAATTTCCGGCATGAATCGCGGCATCAAAGAAGTATTCGCCTTGAGTAAACAGCTCGAACGGCTCGTAACTGATCGAGATCGTGTATCCGGGTGCAATTCCGGTTATGTCTCCGAACACGCCGCCAATCATCGGCGTAGCATCAAGCGTCAACTTCTTTCCGACGCTGAAATTGTAGCCCAGCCAGAGTGAACCCGTTTTGAGCGCTTCATAATTATAGCGGGCTTCGAGATGCAGCCAGTCGCGGTCGGCGGTGAAGTTTGGGTTCGCATAGTCGCGCGCGTGCTGCGCGAGGTAAGTGGAAGTGGATAGTGAGCATTCCCATTCGCTTTCCGCTGTTTCGTCGGCAACCTCCAGCCGAACATTTGTCTCAGTTCCGCCTAACGACACGGAAACTACGGAAGCCAGAGCGGCCGCCAAAACTGCGCCTTGGAGGTTCATTCTTAACCTCCGAGCAGAATCGCGACACCGACGAGCACGAGGCCAATCGCCACCATCGCTGTCCCGCGATCCGGACGATCAGTCCCAGCATATTGCGCCCATTTTTGCCCAACCAAGAAGAGCAGAACGATCAAAAGAAAATTAGAGACGCGCAACGCGAAATGCGGCTGGGAAAAAATGAAAAATGGAATTGCCGCCGGCAGGCACGAGACGAAGACCAGCAAGAAACAGGCAAGCGCGCCGTAAAGGTCGTCTTTCGTCACGCCCGGTCTCGTGATCCGCGCCTTCGCCATGTGATTAAGAATGGACCGGCTGAAAGCTTCACGCTCCTCGGGATCCAGCAGCGATTGAAGTTCCGGCTCGATTTCATTTTGGATGATGTCAAGGGCTGCGCGCGTTGTCGCGAGCACGTTGAACCGCCTCGATCAGTCGGACTTTGCCGCTGCGTTCGGTTATGACAATTCATGATATACATGACGGCATCAATAATCCCCCACGCGAGATTGCAGCCGATGGCGGCGAGCAGAAGCTGACGAACTCCGGCCCTGCCCTTCAGCGACCGTCAATCCAGCGGTCAGCGTGACGGTCAACACCATGATCAAACCAAACAGAATTTCGCCCAACCGGCTCGCAGGATCGAGGTATCTGGGCACAAAACGCTTCATTTTTTTCTTCGCCTCGCCATCTTCCGGTCTGTGCATTTGCGCTAAATCATTCCATTGAAATGTAAATCTCGGAGCGCGTGAAACCGTCGCCGGGAAGAACTTCACGCGACTTGCGTCGCATCTCCACCCTGCTCGCAGCATAAAGGTAAGGACCTGAGAATGAGCAAGCACGAGCGGTTTCATTCCTATTGGACCAAAGTCCTATGGCGTCCTAGAACCGGATAGCTCTGTATGTATTTATTCGCCGGCAGAATTCGAAGCAAGACCTCTGCGCCACAAGAAACGGACCTCGCAAATGGTTAACCATTAATTCACTCCACAAAAATCATGCCTACTCAATCGTCAAAAACATCCAAGTCCCCATCCCGTTATTCCGTCGGCATGTTTAGCGCCGGCGAGGCTCGCTGTGATCGCTGGCAGGAGCTGGCTCATGCCGGCCAGACTCTTGTCGCCCAATCTTCCTCCGGCTCTTCGACTAAGGAAACGCTCGCCACGGTGGAAGCTCTGCTCGCGCCGCTTAGTGCCATGGAGACTTTCCGCGCTTATCCGGGCGAGGCGATGATGAGTGCGCTGAAAGATGCGCTCAGCCGGCGTGACTATTCCAGCTTCTCGAGAATCACCAACCGTATCGCTAAGGCAATCATCACTGGATCGTATCGCCGTTCCGCGAATGCCTGGAAGGTTGGCGAGGAAGGAGAGAAGGAAGGGAACGATCGCCTGATGAAGGACTATTTTGACACGGGCGATCTCACCAAACCCTACTTCGAGGTGCTGATTGTCAGTGACGACCCGACGCCGGAACAGGTGCGCCAGAGTCGTGCCGAACTGCGGCAGCTTCGTCGTCCGGAAGACCCGTTTGTGTATGAAGCGGTCACGGTGCCGAGCTTTGAAGACGGCATCCTCGGTGTGGTGCTGAATGCCGATGTGCAGGCGGTGGTGATCAGGGACAACTTCCGCTTCAAATCCCAATTCGACGCGCCTCTCCTGCGCACTTATCTGCAGCAGCATCTTTCTCTGGAACCCGGCTCAATGGAGCCGAAAAATCACGGAGTGGCTCTCGCCCGGGCTATTCGGAAGATCCGGCCCGAGCTGGACGTTTATCTAATCATTGATGGCGCGGTGGAAAAGATGGCGAGCCATCTCGATTCCAAAAACATCCGGCGCGTCTTCTATGGGATCGAAGACCTGATGGAGATCCACCTGGCTCTCATGGAGGGGTGAACCAGCGCTACGACACGCCGTATTTCAATAACCTGAAAAACTACGCGCGCCGTCCGATCGGCACCTTCCACGCCCTGCCGGTGGCACGCGGCAAGTCGGTCTTCAATTCACACTGGATTCGGGACTTCGGTCACTTCTACGGCGCCAACATTTTTATGGCTGAATCTTCCGCCACCACTGGCGGGTTGGATTCGCTCCTGGAACCGACGGGCAATATCAAAGTCGCCCACGAAAAGGCAGCACGGGCCTTTGGTTGCCAGCAACTGTTTTTCGGAACGAACGGCACCTCCACCTCTAACAAGATTGCGGCGCAGGCCATCGTCCGGCCGGGAGACATCGTGCTCGTGGATCGGAACTGCCACAAATCGCACCATTACGGTCTCGTGCTTTGCGGCGGTCAGCCGCTCTACGTCGAAGCCTATCCGCTAACCGAATATTCGATGTATGGCGCGGTGCCGCTACGCACGATCAAGAAGGCCCTGCTCGACCTAAAGGCGGAAGGACGCCTCGACCGCGCGCGCATGCTGTTGCTCACGAACTGCACCTTCGATGGCCACGTTTATAACGTGCAGCGCTTCATGGAAGAGGTGCTCGCAATCAAACCAGACATGGTCTTCCTCTGGGACGAGGCCTGGTATGCCTACAGCCGCTTCTCGCCCTTCCATCGCATGCGTTCGGCCATGGGTGCCTGCGAAGCCCTGCGCGAGAAGTATGCCAGCGAGGCCTACCGAGCCGAGTATAACGAGTTCAAGAAGAAGCACGGTAAAATTGACCCGAAGAATGAGAAGCAACTACTCAACACGCATCTGTTGCCCGATCCGGATGCGGTAAAGATCCGGGTTTATGCGACGACCTCGACCCACAAGTCGCTCTCCTGCTTCCGTCAGGGGTCCTACATCATGGTGAATGATGATTGCTGGGAGAGCACGGAGGCGTCATTCAAAGAGGCGTTCTTTGCCCACACCAGCACCTCACCCAATCTCCAGTTGATCGCGTCACTCGACGTGGCCCGCCGACAAGCAGAACTCGAAGGGTATGAGCTGGTGGGCCGCTCGATCGAGCTTTCCCTGATCCTACGCCGTGAGGTGAACAAGCATCCGCTCATCTCCAAGTAGCTTCCGCATCGCGACCAACGCCCAGATGGTGCCCGCCGAGCACCGGGCCAGCGGATTCGAAGACTTCCATGCGGATGGTGTGAGCTGGAAAACCATCTATGACGCCTGGGCGACCGACGAGTTCGTTTTGGATCCCACTCGTATCACTCTGTTGTGCGGTTCCGCGGGGTTTGATGGCACCCAGTTCAAGGGATTGCTGGCAAGTAAGTTCGACATCCAGCTCAACAAGACCTCGCGCAACAGCGTCCTGCTCCAGACCAACATTAACAACACCCGCAGTGACATTGCCTACCTGATCAAGGTTCTCGCGGATATGTCGCGCGAATTGGAGCGCAGGCTCTCGACTGATCACGAGGAGAAGGCGGCGTTTGACGCCCGCGTGAAGAGCCTGGTTACCGACGTTCCCGACCTTCCCAACTTCAGCCGCTTCCATGACGCCTTCCGCGAAGATCCCCGCGGCAAGACAAACGAAGGGGACATGCGCACACCTTTCTTCCTCGCCTATGACGCGGAGAACTGCACGCATGTGAGGCTCAACAGCAAGGAGATCGATGACATGGTCAAAAACGGCCGGGCCGTCTCGGCAAAATTCGTGATCCCTTATCCCCCGGGCTTCCCGATCATGGTGCCGGGCCAGGTCATTACGAAGGAGACCATCGACTTCATGCGCAAGCTCGATGTGAAGGAAATCCACGGCTACCAGGCAGCCTTGGGCCTGGAACTGATCAAGCCGGAAAAGCTTGGCGGAGCCAAAAGGAAAGCAAGGAAGTAGGCTGATTCGCGCTTGACACTCCTTAACGAAATTGATGACCCTCAAATCCGAACGCCCAACCCAACAAAAAACGGAGCATAACTATGATTGACTGGTTCTTCACGACGCTTAAGACCTACCCGGAAATCGCGATTTTTCTCGCGCTCGCCTTGGGTTACTACTTCGGCAAGTTCACCTACAAGGGGATCGGCCTCGGGTCGGTGACCGCCACCCTGATCGCCGCCGTCGTGATCGGGCAGATCGGGATCACGGTCAACCAGCCGCTCAAGGCGTTTTCGTTCCTCATGTTCCTGTTCGCCGTCGGCTACGCCGTCGGGCCGCAGTTCGTGCGCGGGATTGCCAGCAGCGGCCTGCCGCAGGCGATCTTCTCGGTGGTGCAGTGCGTATTCAGCCTGGTCGCCTGCGTGGTGGTCGCAAAGTTCGCCGGCTACGACCTCGGCTACGCGGCCGGACTCTACTCGGGCTCGCAGACGATCTCTGCCGCGATGGGGCTCTCGACCGACGCAATCAACCGGCTGGGCCTGGCCGCCGACCAAACCAAGGCTCTACCTCGATAACATGCCGATCGCTTACGCCGTGACCTACATGTTCGGCACCATGGGCTCGGCGATCGTGATCGCCGTCATCGGCCCGAAGCTGCTGGGCATCGATCTCGTCGCCGCCTGCAAGGACTACGAGGAGAAGCATGGGGGCGGCAAGAAGCAGCTGGGCGGTCCGGGCACGGCCTGGACACGCTGGGCGCTGCGCGCCTACAAGGTGCAGCCGGGTGGCAAAGCCGCCGGTCTGCGCGTCGCCGAGGCTGAGTCGCTGGTGCCCGATGCGCGCCTCTTCATCCTGCGCATTCGGCGCGGGGGCGAGATCATGGATGCGACCTCGGACATCGTCCTGAAGGAAGGCGACGTGGTGGCGGTCGCGGGCGAGCGCGAAGTGCTGGTGAACATCCTCGGGGCAGCGGCGGTCGAAGTCGAGGACCGCGAACTGCTCGCCGTGCCGGTGGAGGGCGTCGACGTCCTGGTAACGAACAAGGAGGTCGACGGCAAGACGCTCGAGGAGCTGGCGACGCGCCCGGCGGCGCGCGGCGTGTTCCTGCGCAAGATCACGCGCGGCGCTACCGCCACCGATATCCCCATCCTGCCGGGCACCGAGGTCAATCGCGGCGACTTGCTCACCCTTGTCGGCCGCACGGAGGATATTGCCGCCGCCACCAAGATGCTGGGTGTCGCCGACCGTCCGACCGATGTCACCGACATGGCGTTCGTCGGCGCGGCGATCGTGGTCGGCGCGCTGATCGGCTCGCTGGTCTTCAAGGTGGCCGGGGCGCCGCTCACCCTGTCGACTGCCGGCGGAGCGCTGATCGCCGGGATCATCGGCGGATGGCTGCGCTCGGTGCGCCCGAAGTTCGGCCGCATTCCGACGCCCACCGTCTGGTTCATGAACTCGGTCGGCCTCAACATCTTCATCGCCATCGTCGGCATCTCCGCCGGTCCGGGCTTCGTCAACGGTCTGAAAACGCAGGGCGTCGGTCTCTTCCTGTGGGGCGCGGTCGCCACCACGGTCCCGCTGGTTCTCGGCATGTTCGTCGCGAAATACGTGTTCCGCTTCCACGACGCGCTCAACCTCGGCATCGTTTCCGGGGCGCGCACGACGACGGCATCGCTTGGTCTGGTCTGCGACCAGGCCAAGAGCCAGATCCCGGCGCTCGGCTACACCGTTACCTACGCCGTGGGCAACACCCTGCTCACCATCTGGGGCATGATCATCATCATGTTACTCTCGTGAGAACACATTTTCCGAACGTGATTCAACAACAAAGAAAACTATGACAACAAAAAGCAAACCCTCTGGGGCTGCGAAAACTAACGGACAAGGTCATCGTGCGCAGTCGCCCATTATCAGATACTGCGAAACTGAAAGAGTTCGACAAACTCGGTCCGTTCGAGATCAAGGATTTCGTCCAAAAAGTGGCATCGAAAACGGCGCTGGAAAATTCCTTGTCGTACCTGAACGCCGGTCGTGGCAACCCAAACTGGGTCGCCACTGAGCCGCGCGAAGCGTTCTTCCTCCTCGGGCAGTTCGCAGTTACTGAGAGCAAGCGGGTGCTCGACCTGCCACCCGGCGTGGGCGGGATGCCTAGCGCAGCGGGAATTGCCGGCCGACTTGAAGCCTGGCTCGCGAAACACGATGACATGCCGGGTGCGTCTTTCCTGCAGGCGATGGTGCCGTGGGCGGTGAACAAGTTCAGCTTCGACCCCGACAAGTTCGTGCACGAGTTGGTGGATTCCATCATCGGCGATCACTACCCGGTGCCAGACCGCATGCTGGTGCACAACGAACAGATCGTTCACGAGTACTGGAGTGGGCCATGTGCGGAAACCCGCGGCCGAAAGGCAAGTTCAAGATCTACGCGGTCGAGGGCGGCACCGCCGCCATGTGCTACATTTTCAAGTCGCTAAAGAGCAACCGGATTCTCAACCCCGGCGACACGATAGCGCTCGGCGTGCCGATCTTCACGCCCTACCTCGAGATGGCGCATCTGGAGGACTACGACCTCCACTACATCGAGATCCATGCGAAGCAGGAGGATCAGTTTCAGTATCCGGATGAAGAGATCAAAAAGCTCCTCGACCCGAAGATCAAGGCGTTCTTCATCGTCAATCCTGGCAATCCGTTCGCTGTCGCGCTTTCTCCAGACACGATTAAGAAAATCGGCGAGGTGCTCAAGAAGCGGCCCGATCTCATCCTGCTGACCGACGACGTCTATGGCACGTTCGTCCCGGGCTTCCGTTCGCTGATGGGAGAGTTCCCGGAGAACACGATCGGCGTCTACTCGTACAGCAAGTAACTTCGGCTGCACCGGGTGGCGGCTCGGAACCATCGCGGTTTACGAGGACAACATCTTCGACAAGATGATCGCCGCGCATCCCGAGCCGATCAAGAAACTGCTGGACAAGCGCTACGGCGGGCTCACCCTCAAGCCGCGCGAGTTCGCTTTCATCGACCGCATCGTTGCCGACAGCCGCGACATCGCGCTCAATCACACGGCCGGGCTGTCGCTTCCGCAGCAGGTCATGATGACACTGTTCTCGCTCAGCGAGCTGATGGACGAAAAGAAGGCCTATCAGAAAGCCTGCATCGGCATCTGCAAGAAGCGGGTCGAGGCAACGATCGAAGGACTGGACATCCGAAGTCGGTCCGAATCAGTATCTTCGACTACTATTACGGCCTGATCGATTTCGAGTTTTTTGCCCGCAAATACCTGGGCGAGGACGTCGTCAAGTGGATGAAGGCGAACGTGCACCCGCTCGACATCGTGTTCCGGCTGGCCGAGGACCACGGCATCGTCCTGCTCAACGGCGGCGGCTTTGCCGCTCCCGATTGGTCGGTGCGCATATCCTTCGCAAACTTGGAGAATCATGTCTACGACGACATCGGTCGGGCGGTGCGCGCCATCGCGCGCGGATACAGGCAGGCTTATGAGGCAGCTACAGGCAAGACTGCCCCGCCAGCCCCGACGAGAACGAAACGCTAGTTCGGTTACTTCGCGATGCTGCTGTCGCAAATAGAAAGGAAAGAAGGGTGAAAAAATATTACCCTTGACGGGAGAAAGCCAATGCTAGCAGGCTCCGGTGAAGGTCAGCCCCAGCAAACCATTATGAGTATACGAACTTCTCTTCGTGACTACGCATGCACCGCAGTGGCACTACTGGCGGTGTTGAGCGGCACAGGTACGGCCCTCGGCCAGCAGGAGAAGGAGATAGACATCTGGACGGCCGCTCCGTCTGATCTCACCTTGGCGGTGACGCAAGTCCCTCCCGTCGCAACGGTGACGCAGGTCGCTCCCACGGACAGCGCGCTAACATCTACCGAGCAAGGCGCAGACGACCCTCGATGAGTCATTTGACTTCCGTGAATGGCGGTTGGAAAAGCGCCGGCAAGCCCTGAAAGATACAAAGTTCGAATTGAACTTGCGCAGCTTCTATTTCGATCGCAGCGACTTCAATGGCGCAGAGAAACAGGCGTGGGCCATCGGCGGATGGCTGGGAGTGAAGACCGGTTACTTTCTCGACCATGTTGCGTTCGGAGCGACGGTTTACACTTCCAATCCGATATATGCCCCTGACGACAGGGATGGAACCGCTCCTCCTGGCGCCCGGGCAGAATGGGTATACGGTCCTGGGCGAGTTCTACACCGAACTCCGGATCGTCAAAGACGTGGGCATTACTGTCGGAGCCAAGGGCTACGACACGCCTTTTATCAACCGCAACGACACCCGCATGACGCCAAATACGTTTGAGGCGGTCGTTTTGCAGGGCCGCACCAAGCTTGGCACGAGCAGCAGCGACGCCGCCGTGACCGACGGACGGCATGGGCCTGAGCAAAGATGGAAAAGAGGTCGCGGTCCCGACGCCAACCCCGGCCGAGGACGTCGCGTCGATCAGCATACGGAGCTCGGGTATTTCTACGCAATCAAAGAGCGAAATGACAGCGAATTTGTCTCGATGGCACAAGACGCGGGCGCTGATGTTCAGCACGGCGTGTGGTCAGCCGGAGCCCTCTACGAGAAAGGAAAATTTAACATTGGTGCGATCGAGTATTATTGCGACGACGTCATCAATATCGCATATGCCGAATCGAAGCTGCGAAGTCCCGCTTGCCGATGACTGGAAGCTAAAGTTCGCTGGCCAGTATGTGGATCAGGGTAGTGTCGGCGAATAACCTCCTGCAGGGCCACAGTTTCTCGGGCCATCAATTCGGCATCAAAGTAGAACTGCCCGTCAAGAAGGCGCTGTTTACCGCGGCTTTCACCCAAGCCTGGGGGACTGCCAACCTGCAAAACCCGTGGAGCGGCTATCCCGGCTATACCAGTGTTCAGGTTCAAGACTTCAATCGAGCGGGTGAGGGCGCGTTTCTTCTTCGGGCTGGTTATGACTTTCCCTGGGTCGACGGGCTGAGCGCCTATGCCCTGGCGGTGTTTGGCACGGACCCGGATCTAGCGAGGCAGTATCGGCAGAACGAGTTCGATTTTAATCTCCAGTGGGGCCCCAAAAAGGCGTTCTGGAGGGCTTGTCGCTGCGTCTGCGCTATGCGGTCGTCCAGCAGTTTGGAGGGAACGTCGATAACCTCACCGATTTCCGCGCGATTTTTAACTACGTGATCAAGTTCTAACAAGCTGACCGGCACGGAGGAATGTCGATCGCATCCTAACGACTCCTGTGATCAACAACCACAACCTTGAAAAGGCAGCCCCACCATGAACTATCTCACCCAAGCCCTTAGGGAGCATCAGGAACTCGCGGTCTTCTTAACCCTGGCGATCGGCTTCTTCATCGGCCGCCTTAAGATTGGGACGTTCAGCCTGGGCACGGCCGTGGGCACGCTGCTCGCGGGAGTCGCGATCGGGCAAATGAACATCCAGGTTCCCGCCGTGGTAAAGTATGTCTTCTTTGATCTCTTTCTCTTCACCACCGGCTACAAGGTGGGACCCCAGTTCTTCCGCGCGCTAAAGAAGGATGCGTTGCCGCAGCTTGCCCTCACGCTTGTCCTCTGCCTCACGTGCCTGATCGCCGCGTATACCGCTGCGAAACTCCTCGGCTACGACGTGGGCACGGCAGCTGGCATGCTCGCCGGCGCATTCACAGAATCGACGGTCATCGGAACCGCCAGCGACGCTATCAATCGCGTGGCCACCATACCGGACGCGGACAAAACGAGCCTAATCAATAACATCCCGGTAGCCTACGCCGTCACTTATCTTATCGGCACGGCGTTTATCGTCTGGTTTCTCCCGAACGTGGGTCCGAAGCTGATGCGCGTTAACCTGAAGGAGGAGGCCCGAAAACTCCGTGCGAAGATCGCAGCCTCGGGCGGTGGCGAGCCGGAGACGCTGTCAGCCTACCAGGCCCTGGCGGTTCGCGCGTACCAGGTCACGAACCCGAATTTGATCAATCGGAATGTGGGCGAACTGGAGGCGCGTCCCAAAGAAGCTCGCGTCTTCATCTCCCGGATCCGCAGGGAGGGCAAGATCATCGAGGCCGAGCCAGACACGGTCGTTCGCGAGGGTGACGTCATCGCGGTCCTGACGCGCTCGGAACTGCATACGGCCCGCGGGGCAGAGATCGGGGCCGAAGTAGATGACAAGGAACTCCTGAGTTTTCCGATCGAGGTGCTCGACGTGGTGATCACCAACAAGTCTTTCGTCGGCAAAACTATTGTAGATCTGGCGGCCTTGGAGTTCGCCCGCGGTGTCTTTTGAAGAAGCTGACCAGGACTGGCGAGCCGATGCCGTTCTCTCCCGCGACGCAGGTGGAGCGGGGCGATGTAATGACTCTCGTCGGAGCTACGCGCGACGTCGAGCGTGCGGCCAAGGAGCTCGGCTACGCCGATCGCCAGACTGTGATGACAGACATGATCTTCGTCGGTTTGGGGATCGTCCTCGGCGGCTTCATGGGATTGCTCACCCTTACAGTTGCCGGGCTGCCGCTCACGCTCACCGCCAGCGGCGGCGCGCTGATCATGGGTCTGGTATTCGGCTGGCTGCGCGCGGTTCACCCGACATTCGGTCGGATCCCAGGGTCCGCCATGTGGATCTTCGACACGGTGGGTTTGACCGTCTTCATGGCCTGCGTGGGGCTTGCCGCAGGGCCCAGCTTTTCTCGGGACTCCAGAAGTCGGGGGTCAGCCTGGTCTTCGTCGGCCTTGTGATCGCGATTCTACCGCACGCGGTGTCTATCTTGTTCGGTCGTTATGTGCTGAAGATGAACCCCGTGATTGTCCTGGGTGCTTGTTGCGGCGCAGGGACGATCACCGCTGCGCTTCGCGCGGTCCAGGAAGAGGCGGACAGTGACCTCCCGGCTCTGGGCTACACCGTGCCCTACGCTATTGGCAATATCGTGCTCACGGCATGGGGGCCAGTCTTGGTCGCCATGATGACGTAGGTGGTCCTCTGCCAGCATGGTTGGGGCGAACCTCGCCAATCCCGGCTGCATTTTTACGTGTGGTGAATGCAGTGGATGGCCCATCCCAATGAGTCAAGTGTCGCTCGAAATGGGCGATGTCCCCAAAGTGATCAAAGATCACTGGCTTGAAATTGTCGATGAGCGGGAGTGGGCAAATGCGTTGCGAGGTCGTGAGTGATCACGCTAGTTTTACTCGCATCGCGCTTCCAGCCAAGATGAGTTCCCATGATTCCGCTCTTATCGGTTTACCACGAGGACCGCAAGCGGATCGGATGGAATAATTCTTCACATATCTCGTTAGGCAATTCTTCTGCGTCCCGTGAGAACGACGACTTTATTCTTTGTGTTTTCAGTGCTGCTTCTCGCTGGCTGTGCATCCAGATCACTCGTCTGAGCATCGCTCGGCAAAGCGGCACCCGTCTGATCCGGCCCTTCTTCGACTCTCCAGACGTTGAGAGCCTTCATTAGCTCGATTCCGGAGATCCGCAGCAGTCGCGCTCACCCATGGACCTAGATGGTCGCGGTCAATTCGAAACAGATTCCACCTGCGCCCAAGGCCAAACCATCTTGTGATCCGGCGATTGCGTCAACTTTCCTGGCTGAGTACCTGCCAAAGATCGTCGACAAGCTAACGCCCGCGGGAAAAGTCGATCCCGCTGCGGACCATCAACAGGGATTGGCGGCTTTGCTGCCGTCGCTCTTGCAAAGCCTTGGTGGCCAATCTTCGACCAACGGCCCAGCGCACGGATAACGTCGGCGCGGGCGTAGCGTTGGCCCTGTCGCAGCGCCACTTCAACTTGTAGGCGCTTAATTCACGCCGGCTGGACTGGCGGACGGCGACCTCTTCGGTTTGAACAAACGTGGGAACCTGATTTTGATTTGCGGGCGTCGGTGACGCGACTGGAGTTGGAGTGGGGCTAGCAGGCATTTCAGCCGTTGCTTTTCTGGGAATACGTTTCGGTTTCGGCGAAGCCGCGGGCGACTCGGCTGCTGAAGGTGAGGTAGCGCTCCCGGCAGGTGAAGCGGTCGCGCCGGTTTCTTTGGACGTGCGATGTTTTGATGGTGAAGGGGATTCAGTAGGTGTTCCAGTCAGCAGCTGCGGTTGAACTTGCGCAACACCGAAGGTAAGACCGATACCGAACAATAATGGAAGAAATTTGCTGGCCATAACGTCCAACCTGTTTGATAAGACTGCGGGATTGTCATAGTGCGTTTTCATTGTTGTGGAGTGCGTTACCGAGCGGTTACGCCTTTTGCGTCAACCGTTCGACAGGCATGCAACCATTCCGCGGCTTCTTTTCGATCCTGAAAGATACGGACGTTGATTGGTGAACCCTGGGTCAGCACAGCATGCAGCTTGCCGTAATGAATCATCGTCGAATCGGTAGCTAGAATCGCTGACTTCACCGGCGGATGACCCGCATAAGAAAGGCGCCGGTGCAGAGAGAACTTGATGACATAGTCGAAATTGAGTTCAATTTCGTCAGCTGCCACCGTGTCGGTGAACCGGTTGAAAGGCTCCTGCAACTTGGCTTCGAGATCTTCCAAAGCGGTTAAGACTTTGTTAATCGCTGCCTCGTTCACTAAACCACGCGGTCTGTAGACGAGCAGACGAATGTCTTCGAGAAATTCGACGTCGGGAGGAAGCTTCATTGCGCCTTCTTTCCTTTCGTTCTCTTCATCTCGTCCATGTCCCGGATCATGTAACTCCGTTTCATGCTTCACTTTCATGTTTGATCTCCTTTCAACGTAGACTTGCTTCGACCACTGCCTGCTTTCGCTGCGAGCAATTCGAGCGGAACACCGAGCCATTGCGCGGCATCTTTGCGGTCTCCAAATACCCGCACTTTGATCGTAGAACCCTCAGTTAGCAGGACGAGCAAGCGGGCGTAATGAACAAGAGTCGAATCGGTAGCGAAAATCGCTGACTTCACCGGCGCACGACCGGCGTGGGCGAGCCGCCGATGAAGAGAAACCTGAATAACGTATCTCGAAGTTGAGCTCAACTTCATGAGTTTCCGATGTATCGGAGAATCGATTGAAAGGCTCCTGCGTTGCGGCTTCAAGATCTTCGATAACACTGATGATTTTGTTAATCGCCGCCTCATCGATCAAACCGCGCGGTCGATAGACAAGCAGACGAACGTCTTCGTGAAATTCAATCTCAGGTGGAAGCTTCATCGTTCTTTAACAGGAGATCCCCGCTGTTTGGTTGCTCGGTCCGCGAGGACTTTCAGCCAGCCGTTCCAGCGGAACACCGAGCCATTTCGCGGCGTCTTCTCGTTGTTGAAATATCCGGACCCTGATCGGCGAGTCCTGAGTGATTATGGCATGCAACTGGCAATAATGGACAATCGTGGAGTCGGTCGCCAGAATCGCCGATTTCACCGGTGGACGATCGGCATAGGAGAGAACTCGATAGAGAGAAATCTGAATTACGTATCGGAAATTCAGCTCGACCTCATCGTGACCCGAGGTATCGAAGAATCGATTGAAAGGCTCCTTCAATCTGGCTTCTAAGTTTTCGATAACATTGACGATCTTGTTCACTGACGCCTCGTTCAGTCAAACCGCGCGGTCTGTAGATGAGCAGACGAATGTCTTCGTGAAATTCGATGTCAGGCGGAAGCGTCATCACGCGTTACTTTCGTTCACGCGATTTTTAAGGTCATCTCTTTCGCATCGGCTGCCAAGCGCGAACATAGACTTTAAGTCAATGAGTTGTGTAGCCGCCGTCGATCACAAACGTCTGGCCCACAGCAAACGAGGCGAAGTCGGAACAAAGAAATAAAACCATGCCCGCGATTTCTGCCGGCTGCGAGACACGGCCGATCGGCGTGTTCGCAAGGAAGTGCGCGCTCATATTTGGATCATCGAACCACGCCTTTGTCATTGCAGTATTCACCAGTCCGGGCGCCAGCGCGTTGATCCGAATACCCTGATTTGCGTATTCGACGGCCGCCGCTTTGACAATCCAACTACGCCATGTTTGGCGGCGATATAGGCGCTGATTCCCGGCTCCGCGATCAGGCCGGCGATTGACGCATTATTCACGATATGCCGCCGCCGCTTTGGAGCATGTGCGCGATCTCGTGCTTCATGCACAGAAACACGCCCTTTAGATCGACAGCCAACGTGTTGTCGAAAACCGACTCGTCCATCTCAACGAGCGTCCCTGTCGGAGGCAGAACACCGGCGTTGTTGAACGCGCAATGCAATCCGCCGTAAGTCTTGACCGCTGCCGCGATGAGATTTTTCACATCGGCCTCGTCGCTGACATCGGTCCTCACAAAAGTCGCTTCACCGCCGTCGCGTTTGATCGTCTCGACGGTTTCCGACCCGGCAGGATCGACATCGCCGATCACAATCTTCGCGCCACTTTGAGCAAACAGCAGTGCCGTGGCCCGACCAATGCCTCGACTCCCGCCCGTGACAAGCGCGACCTTCCCTGAAAAATCAAACGTATTCACGCGCACTGATCAGAATTCCAAGCTTATGCGTTTCATATCCCATTACGCCGTCACTGTAGGCGCTGACATTGGCGATACCGATGTCGTCACCCCAGATGACGAGAATATTCGGCTTCTTCTGCTTGCGAGAGGATGGTAGTCGGCGAGCCAAGAATGCTTTGCGAGCAGAGTGAGTAGAATCAGGATTGGTCTTAGTTTCATAGGTGTTGCGTTGTTATCCGTCGTTAGCTCGAAAGTTTGTTTGCACGATGGCCGGCAGTTCTCATTCGTTATACTGATGCTTTTGCTATTTCCTCCAACGGCCTCTTCTGCTCTTCCTCGGTTAGTTTTTTCAGGCTCCAGGACAATGGCGAACTGTTCTCATAGAATTGCGGTTTGTTCAGATCCGCGAATAGGCAACTCGATCACAAAAGTTGTGCCTTTCCCCAGTCCCTCGCTGTGAGCACGGATAGTGCCGGCATGCATTTCGACGATGGCTTTGCTGATTGCGAGACCGAGTCCCAGATCCTTCGCTTTGCGAATCGGCTTGTTCGAAGGCGTCGAAGACTTTTTCGACAAATTGTGGTTCGATGCCGATGCCATTGTCGCTGATCTCGATGGTAATTCTTCGTGGGCTAGGATTGTACGACCGCACAGAAATCGTGCCGTTTTCGGGAGTGAATTTGCAGGCGTTATGCAACACGCTCCAGAAAACTTGCTGCAAGCGGGGCGCATCGGCGATCAACTCGTGTCGAGATGCCGCCAGGGCAACGGAAGGCGTGAGATGTCGTTGTTCAATGTCGCTGCGCACGATCTCCAGCGCAGATTGCAGGAGCTCATGCGCGTCGGCCATGCGCAATTGCAACGTCAATTTTCCGCGCGCGATCCTTGTAAGATCGAGCATGTCTTCGATCAGACGCATCTCAAGTTCGACATTACCGCGGACCATTTTTAATCCTTGCTGTACGTCCGGCCTGAGGTCGGATTGTTCCGCAATTCTGCCGGCCCAGCTCAGGACAGGCGTAAGCGGCGCGCGCAACTTGTCACTTAACAGCCCGAGGAATCGATCTCTTGCCGCGCTCGCCGCCTCCGGCGTTTTCCTTTTCACGTTGCAACTCCTGCACGATTCTGCCTCGCTCGATGAAGAGGCCGATCTGGCTGCCGAGTGCCTCAACCATCTGGAGCAAATCTTCATCAGGCTCGACAACGTTATGGCTAAACAGCTCCATTATGCCGTCGATCTCGCCGTGGAAGAAGAGGGGAAAGGCAAATCCACCGCGCAGATCCGCCGCTGCCGCATACGGGAGCTCGGGGAAAATTTGGATCGCGGTGACGTCGTAGACCCACGTTGGTTTCTTTGAATTCCAAACACGCCCGGGCAGGCCCTGGCCTTCGGGAAGCGTAATTACGAGAGACAAATCGGAGAACTTCTTCACTCGCTCCGACGCCTCGATGCCACACGTTCCGGCAGCGCAAGCCCGCTGGCTGCCTCGTCGTAAGTCCAGATTGCAGCGAATGCCCAATCTCCGCTCGAGGCCATTGCTTCCAGAAGTTCGTGTGGCCACTTCGGCCAGCGTCCATGAGCCAGCGAGCAGGTTTGTAACCGCGTACTGAGTGGTGCGTCTGCGTTCGGTCCGAACACGCTCGGTTATGTCACGCGCAATTTTTGACGCGCCGATAACGTTCCCGGTCTCATCTTTGATTGGCGAAACTGCCAGCGAAACGTCGAGCGCGGTCCCGTCCTTGCGGCAGGTACACCGTCTCGTAACGAAGCGATACGGCTCGCCTCGGCGAAGCCGTTCGATAATTCCCAGCTCTTCATCGTGGCGATCCGGCGGGACCAGAACTGTGATCGGTTTGCCGATAATTTCATCAGCGCTGTAGCCAAAGAGCCGTTCCGCTTCCTTGTTCCAACTGGTGACTCATTTCATCGAGATCTTTGCTTATGATCGCATCACCGGAAGATTCAATGATCGCAGCCAGGCGACGGTTAGTTTCTTCGGCGCGTCTGCGCTCGGTGATGTCGCGCAAATACGCCGTGAAAATCGGCGACCCATTGACCTCGAGTTGCGCTGATCGCAAGCTGCCACCATAATCTCGCGTACCATCCCGACGCAGCGCCTCGATTTCGATTAGCTTTCCGATCAACGGGCCTTCGCCAGTCTTCAGATAACGAGCCAGCCCTTGTCGGTGTCGCTCCCGAAGTCTCGGCGGGATAATCAGTTCGGCCAGCTCTTTGCCAACTGCCTCAGCTACGCGTAAAACCGAATACCCGCTCCGACGCCGGGTTGAACTCGTGCACCCGCCCAGTCGCATCCATGGTGATGATGCAATCGAGCGCCGAGTCGAGGAAAGTCGCGGCTGAGCGCCTCCAGTGTTCCTGCTGGATCCAGCATTCTGCCTCGCTGCTGTGGCTCACGTGACACCGGGTGCGCGCCTCATGAAACGTGGTGGCTAATATGAAGGAGAAGAATCGACCGTAGAGCGTTGTTCATTCTCGCAAACCCCCGGGCTGCCTCGGCACTGATTGCCGTAGGCCGTTTTACCACCAAAACGCGCGCGGGCCCCATGCTCCGCATCAACCA
>ERZ1370068.2078-contig-124_pt1 | contig 34196 bp, 29 predicted proteins | sample MGYA00561227_ERZ1370068 | MGnify/ENA primary metagenome ERZ1370068 (study PRJEB38410, sample SAMEA6850437) | metagenome | study: Metagenomic assessment of the ecological functions of the soil: analysis of the soil microbiota associated with the...
TTACGTATTGCTCCGATCGCGCCGCCGCGGATCGGCAGCTCGATCGAGGCCGGTAGCTCACTTCGGTGAGCGCGACCGTGATGCGGCGATCCGGAACGCGGAACAAGGCCGGTCCAGTCGAGCGGCACGTCCTGCGGCGTCGTCACCATGAACACCGGCCAGTGCCACAGGTAGAGCCCGTACGAACGCAGGCCGACCCACACCAACGGTTGTGGCGCTCATGCCCGCCCAGGAGTCGAGCGCCCGGGTGCACGACAGCAGCGATCGCGACTCGCCGACAACAGCGCCACGCCAAGAAGCCGCCGCGATAGAGCACAGGTCCGAGGCGATCCTGCTGGGCGAAGTAGCCACTCTGGTCGAACCCGAAGAAGGCGACGGCGAGCATCGCGATCGCGGTCCACCCGACGATGTCGACGCCCACGAGGTGACGCTGCTAGCGCCCGCTGCCACTTCCACGGCGCCCACACGGAACGCGAGCGAGGCACCGACGAGGAGATCGGCGGCGCGCGTGTCGGTGCCGTAATAGACACGCGACGGATCGCCGGTCGGATCGAACAAGACCGCCATCTCGATCGCCGACAGGAGCGCCGCGACCAATGCGATCGGCGCCAGCACGCGGACCCGGCCGCGACGCGACGCATGCCGAACGCGAACACCAACGGCCAGATCAAGTACCACTGCTCTTCCACGGCCAGCCGACCACGAAATGCTGAAGGAGCGTGGACGTCCGAGGGAGCGCCGAAGTACGACTGATGGCTCGCGATCTGCCACCAGTTCATGACGTAGGCCGCGCCGCCACCACGTCGCCCCTCAGTTGGTTGCGAGCGTCGGGCACGAAGAGCGCAGCGTAGGCACACGTGACGAACAACATGACGTAGAGGGCCGGGAGCAGACGGCGACCCCGCCGCATCCAGAACCGGCGCAGATTGATGTCGCCCGTGGTGCGCCATTCCTCGACCAGGAGCGACGTGATGAGGTAACCCGATACGACGAAGAACACCTCGACGCCGAGAAAGCCGCCCGGGATCCAGTTGAATCCGGCGTGGTAGAGGATCACGCCGAGCACAGAGAGAGCCCGCAGGCCGTCGAGCCCGGGCTGATAGTTGAGCGAGCGGGAGTCCTGCGGGGCGGTCACCGGACCTAGCTTGGCACCCCGGAAGGGGCCTGTAGAGGCTCGCTCGAAGCGTGAGCACCACGGCGGCCAGCGCCACGAGCGCCGCCCCGATCAGGTAGGGCGCCGGGATGCCGACGTGGTGGAAGAAGAGCGGCGCCGCCGGCGGCGGGGCTGACGATTCGGGCCAGGGCACCGGCCGACTGCTGCACCCGAGGGCACCCCCGCGCCGATGGCGATCGGCCCGGTTCGCCACCAAGGCGGCGCCATCGTGGGCGTCGAGATGCCCTGACCCACGACGAGCAGGGCGAGGGGGCGGGCACGAGGCACAGCCCAGCGCGAGGGCCACGCCGAGCAGAGCCAGGCCGGCGGCGGTCACGAACAACGACGTCCGGCAGGGCGCTCAGCGGCCCGGAGCCGGCGGGTCACCCTGCCCACCAGCCCCGCTTGAACCGCGACGAGGAACGGCCTGATGCCGACGAACACCACGGAGACGGCGCCGGGGCCGAGATCGAAGACGGCGTGGCTGGCGAGCAGGCTGAAGGTCGCCTCTGAATGCGGCGAACGAGGCGGTATTGGCCACGAGAGCGACGAGCACGAAACGACGCAGGCCCGAGCGCTCGGCCACCGGCTGCGGGCTCGGCCGCACGGGACCCGGTCGGTGTGCGTCTCGGGCAGCCGCCAGATGGCGACGATGCCGTTGACCAGGGCGAGCGGCGCCAGCCACGAAGAACGGCACGTGCGGCGCCGCCCAACGCCGCGAGGCCACCGAGCGCCGGTCCGAGCACGAAGCCGACGCCGAACGCCGCGCCGAGCAGCGCCGAGGAGCGGCTTCCGGTCTGGCCGGGTGCTGCGATGATCGGTCACCGCGCGCCTGGGCGACCGACGACGCTGGCGCCCGACGCGCCGTCGATGATCCGTCCGGCGAACAGCACTCCACAGCGCGCCGGCGCTGGTGACCAGCTGCCTGATCGCCGGTGCCGAACAAGCGAGATGAGGATGACCGGCTTGCGCCCGATGCGATCCGGAGAGACCGGCCGAGGATCGGCGCGAACACGAACTGGGCCAGCCGAATACGAGGCGAACAGCAAGCCCGACCGTCAGTCGGGCTGGCCCCGAAGCGCTCGGCGTAAGCGGCCGAGGATCGGGGCGACGATGCCGAAGCCGATCAGGTCGAGGGCGACGGTCGTCCAGATGGTCCAGTAACCGCGGGGAACGGCTTCGCGCTGCTCGCCGCGATCCGTGCACGGGCAGCAGGTTCGTATCCCGGTCACGTTCGGGGCAAGTCGCACCGTCGGGCTCGGACGGAGTGAGGTGCCCGGCTTTGGTGGTCTCCACGATCCAGCCGTCGGCCTGCAGCTCGGCGCGGATGGCATCGGCGCGTGCGCGAAGTCCTTGCGCCGCGCGCCGCGTCGAGCGCCGGCGGCCGCGGCCAGCACGTCGGCCGGCACCTCGTCGCCGGCGCCCGAGCTCGAGCCCGACGGCGTCGCGCGATCTGCGCACCGCGGCGATCAACGGAGCGCCGGCGCTCGGGTCGTCCGGCGTCGATGCGCGGCGTTGGCCCGGCGCACCGTCGTCGAACAGCACCGCCATGGCGCCGCGGCGTGTCGAGGTCGTCGTCCATCGCGTCGCGGAACGCGTCGAGCACGCGCCGGCATCCGGCGTCGGCCGTCGGCGCACGTCGGTCGCGCGGCGGCGAACGAGTCGAGGCCGGCGAGCGCGCCTTGGCCGACGCGTCGATGTTGTCGCGGCCGACCGCGCACCGGGCCGCGGTAGTGCGCCTGCAGCAGCAGCATCCGGTAGGCGCGGCGTCGTACGTGCTCGATGCAGGTCGAGCAGGTTGTCGACGTTGCCGAGGCTCTTCGACATCTTCTCGCCCTCGGCGTCGACGACGAAGCCGTGGTGCATCCAGTGGTTGGCGAAGCGCTTGCCGAGGGCGACGGCCTGGGCCCGCTCGTTCTCGTGGTGCGGGAAGCTTGAGGTCCATGCCCACCGCAGTGCAGGTCGAAGCCCTCGCCGAGCAGGTCGAGGCTCATCACCACGCACTCGCTGTGCCAGCCCGGGCCGCCCGTCGCCCCACGGCGACGGCCACGACGGCTCGCCCGGCTTGGCCAGCTTCCACAGCGACGAAGTCGGCCGGGTGGCGCTTGTGCTCGGCGCCGAACGACCTCGCGCTCGCCGCCGCCGCTCGAGCATGTCGTCGAGCGACTGGTGGGCGAGCAGGCCGTAGTCCTCGACCGTCTCGACCGACGAGGTACACGCCGTCGTCGGTGGTGTAGGCGCGGCCCGATCTCGACGAGCTGGCCGATCATCTCGACCATCTGCGTCGACGTACTCGGTGGCGTGCGGGATGTCGGTCGGGCGGGCGACGCTGATCGCGTCCATCGCCGTCGAACCACACCGCTCTCGCACCGGCGGGCGATGTCCTGCCACGGCCGCTCCTCGGCGTTGGCCCGGTCGATGATCTTGTCGTCGATGTCGGTGACGTTGCGACACCAGCCGCACGTCGAGCCCGGTCCAGCGCAGGTAGCGGACGCAGGACGTCGTACACGAGCGTCGCGCGGCCGTGGCCGAGGTGCGGCGGCCCGTAGACCGTCGGGACCGCAGAGGTAGATGCGACACCTTGCCCGGGTCGCGCATGCGCCAGCTCGCGGACTCTGCCCGGTGGCGGTGTCGTAGAGCGCGGAGCACGCCGCGTGAGCGCCGGAGCCCGTCAGGATCGCAGCGGATGCATTCCGGCCGCTCGCGTTATCTCTGGCGCCGATGGCCGAAGATCCCCGACAAGCCGACGCTCGACGGCATCGAGAGCGCGATGGGCCGAGCGGTGGGAGGCCGACGGCACGTACCGCTTCGACCGCACCGGCGATCGCGGCAGACGTGTTCGCGATCGACACCCCGCCGCCGACCGTGTCAGCGGCTCGCTCCACATGGGCCACGTGTTCGGCTACACCCACACCGACGCCATCGCCCGCTACCAGCGGATGCGCGGCAAGGCGGTCTTCTATCCCGATCGGCTGGGACGACAACGGCCTGGCCACCGAGCGTCGGGTGCAGAACTTCTACGGCGTGCGCTGCGACCCGTCGCTCCCCTACGACCCCGACTTCGCAGCCGCCCGACGGCGACGACGCCGAAGGACCACCAGAGATGCCCGATCAGCCGGCCCAACTTCGTCGAGCTGTGCCACGAGCTCACGCGCCGACGACGAGGCGGTCTTCGAGGAGCCTGTTCCGCCGCCTCGGGCTGTCCGTACGACTGGTCGCTGACTCTACGCGACGATCGACGACGCCTGCCGGCGCGTCAGCCAGCTGGCGTTCCTGCGCAACCTCGCCCGCGGCGAGGCCTACAGCGCCGAGGCGCCGACGCTGTGGGACGTCGACGACCGCACGCGCGGTCGCCCAGGCCGAGCTCGAGGATCGCGAGCGGCCCGGCGCGCTACCACCGCATCGCGTTCCACGGCGCCGACGGCGACGACCGATCGATCGACACGACCCGGCCCGAGCTGCGTCGCCAGCTGCGTCGCGCTGGTCGCCCATCCCGACGACGAGCGCTACCAGCCGCTGTTCGGCACGACGGTGCGCACGCCGCTGTTCGACGTCGAGGTGCCCGGTGCTCGCCCACCCGCTGGCCGAGCCCGACAAGGGCACCGGCATCGCCATGGTCTGCACGTTCGGCGACACCACCGACGTCACGTGGTGGCGCGAGCTCGACCTGCCGACGCGCAGCGTCATCGGGCGCGACGGCCGGCATCGTCGCATCGACGCACGCCGGACTGGATCGACCGACGCGGCACGGGCCGCGCGCGCGTACGCCGAGCTGGCCGGCAAGACGGTCAAGCAGGCGCAGGCGCGCGATCGTCGAGCTGCTGACCGGACGTCGGCGAGCTGCACGGCGAGCCGCGGCCGATCACCCACCCGGTGAAGTTCTACGAGCGCGGCGACCGCCCGCTCGAGATCGTCACCAGCCGCCAGTGGTACATCCGCAACGGCGGCCGCGACGCAGGACCTGCCGCGAGGCGTTCCTCGCAGCGCGGCGAGGAACTGGTCTGGCACCCGACCACATGCGCCACCGCTACGAGCACTGGGTCGACGGGCCTCAACGGCGACTGGCTGATCAGCCGCCAGCGCTTCTTCGGCGTGCCGATCCCGCTGTGGTACCCGCTCGGCGCCGACGGCGAGGTCGACTACGACCACCCGATCGTGCCCGCCGAGGCGACGCTGCCGATCGACCCGTCGGTCGCGACGTGCCGCCCGGCTACACCGACGACCAGCGCGGCCAGCCGGGCGGCTTCGTCGGCGACCCCGACGTCATGGACACGTGGGCCACGTCGTCGCTCACCCCGCAGATCGCCGGCCGGCTGGGTCGACGACCCGACCTGTTCGCGCGCGTCTTCCCGATGGACCTGCGCCCGCAGGGCCCACGAGATCATCCGCACGTGGCTGTTCGCCACCGTCGTGCGCTCGCACTACGAGCACGGCACGCTGCCGTGGGCCAACGCCGACGATCAACGGCTGGATCCTCGACCCCGACCGCAAGAAGATGTCGAAGTCGAAGGGCAACGTCGTCACGCCGATGCCGCTGCTCGAGCAGTACGGCACCGACGCCGTGCGCTACTGGGCGGCCATCGGCCGGCCCGGCGTCGACACCGCGTTCGACGAGGAGCAGATGAAGGTCGGTCGCCGGCTGGCCACCAAGCTGCTCAACGTCAGCGAAGTTCGTGCTCGGCGTTCGCAGGCGGCGCGCGCGCCGACGCCGCGCGTCACCGACCCGGTCGACCGGCGCGATGCTCGCCCGCCTCGACGCCGTCGATCGACGAGGCGACGACCGGCGTTCGACGGCTTCGACTACGCCGCGCGCCTCGAGCGCACCGAGGCGTTCTTCTGGTGGTTCTGCGACGACTACGTCGAGCTGGTGAAGAGCCGCGCCTACGGCGCACGGCGACGATGCCGCCGCCTCGGCGACGAGCCGCGCTGCGCAGCGCCCTCGACGCGCTGCTGCGCCTGTTCGCGCCGATCCTGCCCGTTCGTCACCGAAGAGGTGTGGAGCTGGTGGCAGCGACGGCTCGGCGCATCTGACTTTGGTCGTGGCCGGCACCGACTCGGCTCGGCAGTGCGACCCGAACGCGCTCGACACGGTCGGCGAGTGTGCTCGCGACGGTGCGGCGGGCCAAGACGGAGGCCAAGGTCTCGCAGCGCGCGGAGGTCGCACTCATCGAGGTCGTGCTGCCGCGCCGACCGGCAGAAGCCTGGCGCCCGACTTGGCACTGGCCGATCTGCGCTGAGGCGGGATCGATCGCCACGATCGCGACCCGCGCCGGTGACGTCGATCGACGTCGCCGTCACGCTCGCCTAGTCGGTCGTCTGCCGATCACGAAGCGGCCGGCCTGGGCAACGCCGGCAGCCGGCCAACCTCCTGTTCGGCGGCGAGCACCGCCGAGCGCAGCGCCCCTGGATCAGGATCCGAACCGGGCGCCGGCATGCGCGTCCGCATCGCTGATGCGCACGACCACACGGTCGTCGGGCACGTCCTGAGTGCGATCACCCGAGGCTCGGCACAGCGCCACCGGAGCGAGGTCAGGACGGGCGACAGACCTCGAAGCCCGGAGAGTGCCGACCGGCTCACGCTCGCACCGGCGCCGAGGTCGGCGCTGTGAGGCACCCCCACGTCAACCACCGCGCTGGCCCACTCGTAGCCTCGCGCCGGCGACCCGCGCGACCCCACCGTGGGGTACCGGAACAGACGGCCCTCGGCATCTCGCAAGCCGGGCGATCCGCAGCGTGACCCGCCTCGACCGCGCCCGGACGCCAGACCGAGGTCGACGTCGTCGCCGACGCCGTATTGATCCTGGATCGGGAGGAAACAGCCCGGCCAGGAGGTGCGCTATCGATATCTGCTGGGCGCCGAAGGAAGCCAAAGGCGGCGCCGAGGATCGTGGCGGTGGCACAAAGGCGCCGAGGTTGATCTGAAGCTCGCCGAGCACCGTGATGAGCGCGATGCCCCAGATGACTGCGAACGCCGCTGCCGGAGCGCGGTGCCAACGGTGCGGACGCGCTGCTCCGCCCGGGCGCTCTCGCCGGCTGTCGTCGGCGCCCGGTTCCGGAATACGCAGGCCACGCAACAAGCGGTCGATCAGCCGCCCGACCACGACCACCGCCAGCCAGGCGAGCAAGATGATTACGAGGATTCGCCCGGGGTCAGCAGATGAAGGTCAGCAGTCGCTCGACCCAACTGATCGACGACACGGCGAGCACGCGGATCGACGGTAGCGAACGGCGCCGCATGCGGCTGATACCCTACGGGGTTCAGTAGTTTGCCGCCGTGTCCGACCGCCGCCGAGCCAGCCTGGCGGCGCACGTGGCCGCAACGGGCGTTGCTCGCGCTCAACGGCGTACTCGTGGTGGCGTGCATCATCGGCGCCCTCCTCGTGTGGTTCGCCAACAACCGCCTGGGCGCCGTCGAGCGAGTCGACATCCGCAGCACCGATCTCGATCTCGGCAACGGCTCGTCCGGCTCGTCCGGGCTCGTCCGGGTCGACGGTCACGTCGTCGCTGCCGTCGGTCGATCCGAAGGCGCAACTTCCTCGTGGTCGGCACCGACTCACGCGACTCCGACCCCAACGGGCTGCGTCGACCCCAACAGCCGCTACGCCGGCGCTCTTCGGTCCGGCGGCCGGCAACCGGCCCGACACCATCATGGTCGTGCGCGTCGACCCCGAACAGAACCAGGCGGCGATCCTGTCGTTGCCCGCGACCTGTGGGTCAAGATCGCCGAGACCAACAACAAGGGAAAGATCAACCCGTCCTTCGACGGTGACAACCCTGCCGCCCGCGCTGGCCGCGACACGATCGAGAGCAACTTCGGGGTTCACATCGACCACTACGTGGAGGCCAGCTTCTGTGCGTTCAAGCGGCTGGTCAACGTGCTCGGTGGTGTGAAGGTGCCGTTCGAGTACCCGGCCAGGACGACAACACCGGCTTCTACGTCGCCCAGGCCGGCCGCGTGACCCTCGACGGGGACGCCGCGGTCGCCTACGCCCGCTCGCTGCCACTTCCAGTACGACGACGGCACCGGCTTCAAGGAGGACCCGACGTCCGACTACGGCCGCATCGCCCGTCAGCAGGATTTCATCCGCCGCCTCATCCGCGCCGCCGTCAACGAAGGGCGCTCGCCAGCCGAGCGTCGCCAAACAGCTCATCGACGCCGCGCTGGCGCCCGGCAACCTTCGCATCGACACCGAGCTCACGATCAACGACCTGCTCGGGCTGTCGAGCATGTTGCGCTCGGTCGATCCCGACCAGGTCCGCAGCTACCGGGCCGAGGGCAAGGCGCGCCAGAATCGGCTCGGCCGATGTCATCCTCCCGATCTGACGAGTGAACGGGCCAAGGCGATCCTGAGCATCTTCCAGGGCACCGGCCGTCTCGCCGAGCGCCCGATCCGAACGCGCTCCCGATGTCACCACGACGGGCTCCGGCGACGCGATGACGACCGCGCCGACCGCCACCTCCGACCCGGCCGCCACCACCGACCGTGCCGACCGTGCCGACGGTGAGCGTCGACGAAAACGCGCCGGCCGGCATCGTCCCGCCCGACGACCCGACCTGCCGCTGACGCATTCGCGACGTCCGCACCGAATCGGTGCCGATTCGGTGGATGGCCGAATCTGTGGGGATATAGGGCGTTGACGCCATGGCGGGATCGATCGAGACTGGCGACCATGACCCATCACGTCGCCATCGTCAGTGTTCCCAGGCGTGCAACCCTCGGACGTGGTGGGCCCGCACGAGGTGTTCTCCGGCGCCACCCAACTCGGGGCCGACTACTCGGTACGGCTCGTGTCCGTCGACGGCGAGGCCGTGCGGTCCGAGAGCGGCCTACGACCTTCTGCCCGACGGACCGCTTCCGCCGCCCGGAGTCCGTCGACACCCTGATCGTGCCCGGCGGTCACGGCATCCACGCGGCCGCCGCCGACCCCGCATCGCCGGCTAGGTGGCGGCGGCCGCCGCCGTCGTACCTCGGCTCGCGTCGGTGTGCAGCGGCGCCTTCATGCTGGCCGAGGTCGGACGTGCTCGACGGCAAGCCCGCCACGACGCACTGGGCTCGGGCCGACCGGCTCGCCGCCGAATACCCGGCCGTCGACGTGCAGCCCGATCCGATCTTCATCCGCACCGGCAAGGTGTGGACGTCGGCCGGCGTCACCGCCGGCATGGATCTCGCCCTCGCCATGGTCGACGACGACCACGGCAGCGAGATCGCCCAGAACGTCGCCCGCTGGCTCGTGATGTACATGCGCCGCCCCGGCGGCCAGAGCCAGTTCGCCACTCCTGTGTGGTCGCCGCCCGCCCAACGGCCGGCCGTGCGCGCCGCCAGGACCTCATCCACGCCCAGCCCGAGCGCCGATCTGCGGGTGTCCGGTGCTCGCCGGACGTCGTCGGGATGAGTCCTCGCCACTTCAGCCGGGAGTTCACCCGACAGGTCGGGATGACACCCGGCCAGTACGTCGAGCAGGTGCGGCTGGAGACGGCGCCGACGCCTGCTCGAGATCGGAACCGGTCACCGTTGCCGGTCGCCGCCCGCCGCTCCGGGTTCGGCTCCGGCCGAGACGATGCGCCAGGCGTTCGTGCGCCGCCTCGGCATCCCACCCGACGACTACCGCCGCCGCTTCGCCCTCGCCGTCTCATAAAGGAGCTCATCATGCAAGTTCGCCCTGGCCCTCTTCCCGGGCATGACCGCCGCTCGACATCGTCGGCCCGTACGAGGTCGCTGCAGCGGGTTCCGTCGCTCGAGCCGGTTTTCGTCGGCGAGCAGCGCGGCCGCGTGCGCACCGAGCAACGGCTGCCTCGGCCTCACCGTCGACGCCACCTTCGACGAGGTGCCCGCGCCCGACGTGATCGTCGTGCCCGGGCGGCGTTCGGGACCCGCGCCTTCATGAACGGCGGTGCCATCGTCGACTGGGTCGCCGCCGCCCACCCGACGACGACGGTTCACGACGTCGGTGTGCACCGGCTCGCTGGTGCTCGGCGCCGCCGGCCTGCTCGCCGGCCTGACCGCGACGACGCACTGGCGGGCGCCCCTGCTCGAGCGCTTCGACGCCGAGCCGACGTCGCAAGCGCGTCGTCGAGCACCTCGACCAGCGGATCATCACCGCCGCCGGGGTGTCGGCCGGCATCGACATGGCGCTGCGCCTCGTCGAGCTGCTGGTGGACGAGACCGCGGCGCGGGCCACGCAGCTGATGATCGAGTACGACCCCGCAGCCGCCCTTCGACAGCGGCCACCCCGACCGCGCCAGCGAGGCCGTGATGGCCCGCCTCGCCGAGTGGTACGGCGCCCCCCTGATCTCGCAACTGGTTCGGTAAATGCCGTGCAGGACGATCCGCCGAACCAGGCTGCGACGGACCTAACGGTTTCGGCAACTGGTGTCGCAAACCGCGCCGGAGCGCGCGCTGCCGCACCAGTTGCCCAAATCGCGCGGTCAGGCGAGGAGGGTGGCGAGGGTTTCGGCGACGGTCGACGGGCCGCTCACGCCGCCCACGATCGCCCCGACCGCTCGGCCGAGGCGTCGGCCTCGTCGCGGTCGTCGTCCGGCGCCACGATCACCAACTCGTCGAGCGCCCGGGCCGCCTCCACCATGTCGCCGGCCGCGGTCGGCCGGCAGTCCGACAAGAGCACCGTGATCCGCCGCGCCGCGCGCGACATCGTCCAGCTGTTGCCCGGCGGCGCGCAGCGCCAGGGCAACGTCGGTCGTGCCGAACCCCGCAGCCGGAACAGCCGGTCAGCGACGCTCTCGGCGGCCGTCATCGCCAACTGTTCCTTCAGCACGAGCACGTCGGCGGCGAAGGCCAGCACGCTGTAGTCGCTCGGCGTCCGCCAGGCGACCGTCGCGGCGGCCACCGCGGCGGTCGCGCAGTCGTCCGCCGCCCATCGAGCCCGACCGGTCGACCACCAGGCACAACGCCGTGTCGGGCCGGACCCACGTCCGCACCCGCAGGTCGGCCACCGGCGGCACGCCACCCACGGCGCGCGCCTCGGCGATCGATTCGATGCTGGCGTCGAGGTCGAGGTCGCCGTCGTGCTGCTGCAGCGGACGGCGAGCCAGGCGCCCGATCCCCGCCGCCGGGCGCTGCCCCGGCGGGCCACGTCGACCACCACCCGCCCGGCGAGGCGGCGGGCCAGGTCGCGCAGCACCGGATCGGTGGCGCCGGTGAGGTCGGCGAGCAGCGACATCGCCTCGTCCTCGTCGGTGGCCAGGGCGTCGTCGAAGGCCCGCTCGTCGAGGTGGCCGACCTCGGGCGACACCTGCTCGAACTGCTGGTGCCGTGACAGCTCACGCCGCGAGCTGGTGCGCCGGGACGCCTCGTTGACCGCCGCTTCGGCTTCGTCGCCTCGTTTGATCAGGCCGGCCCCGCCGTCGATGACGGGGCGCTCCGTTCTTCCCGGATCGTGCTCCGGTCCCTTGGCCGAACACCTGCGGCCCACAACTCGCGCACGATCTCCTCGGCGGTGCGCCCGCTGCCCTCCCGCAGCCGCACCCGGCCCGACAGGGCGACGAGGGCGGAGTCGAGACCGGTGATGAGGTCGCCCATCGTCGTGCCGCGCAGCGTGGCGAGCGACGCGGCACCGGCGCGGCGTCGATCGCCCGCGGACCGACGACCCGATCCGCAACTCGGGATGGACACGAGTACGACGGACGACGTCGACGATCTTGGCGATCCACGCCGGATCGGCGGCCGCCTCGCCGACGGCCGGGCCACGATCAGCTACCTCGTCGGCCGCGCTCTGGTAGTCGATCAGCAGCCGGCACGTGCGGTCGTACACGGCCGACGAGATGCGGGCGGTGCCGACCGCGTCGAACGGGTTCATGGCTGCGACCAGCCGGAAGCCGGGGCGGCCGGGATGCGACCGAGGCGGGCACGTGCAGCTCGGCCTCGCTCATCACCGTGATGAGCACGTTGAGCGTCTCCTCCGGGATCCGGTTGATCTCCTCGACGTACAAGCAGGGCGCCGTCGCGCAGGGCCGAGATGAGCGGGCCGTCGACGAACACGTCGGGCGAGTAGCCCTCGGCGAGCAGCCGGGCCGGGTCGAACTGGCCGATCAGGCGGGCCGGCGTGAGCTCGGCGTTGCCCTCGACGAACTCGAAGCCGATGCCGAGACCGTCGGCCACGGCGCGCAGCAGCGTCGACTTGCCGGTGCCCGGAGGCCCCTCGAGCAGCACGTGACGCCCGGCCTCGAGGGCGGCGACGACGATCTCGACCTCACGGCGCCGGCCGATGACCTTGACCTCGAGACGATCAGACGAGATCGCTGGCCCGTGGTCATGGCGGGCAACCTACCGAACGGACCGTGGAGCTGGTCAGTTGTAGACCATGACGCCGCGGATGTTGCGCCCGGCCCGCATGTCTTCGTAGCCCTCGTTGACGCCTTCGAGCGTGTAGGTCTTGGTCACCAGGCCGTCGAGATCGAGCTGGCCCTCGCGGTAGAGGTCGAGCAGCTTGGGGATGTCGGCGCGGGGTTGCCCGAGCCGAACAGGGCGCCGACGACCTGCTTCTCCATGAGCGTGAGGTCGAGCAGGCTCACGGTGGCGCTCATCTCCGAGGGCGGGGTGGATGTTCGTGACGACGCACCCGGCCTCGCTTGGCCGCGATGGCCAGCGCCTCGCCAGCACGGCGCCCGAGCCGACACCCATCGTCATGATGACCTTGTCGGCCATGCGGCCCGTAGGTGATCTCCTGGAGGAGCGGCAGCGCCTCGGTCATCGAGCGCCGCCGTGTGGGTGGCGCCGAACTCCATCGCCTTCTCGCGCTTGTTCTCCAGCGGGTCGATGGCGATGATCTGCTTGGCCCCGGCGATGCTGGGCGCCCTGGATGGCGTTGGCGCCGATGCCACCGACGCCGACGACGGCGACCACATCGCCCGGCGCCGTCTCGGCGGCGTACACCGCCGAGCCCCAACCGGTGACGACGCCGCAGCCGAGCAGGCAGGCCCGATCGAGCGGGACGTCGTCGTCGATCTTGATGCAGCTCGCCTCGTTGACCGCGGTGTGGTGGGCGAACGTGCCGAGCAGGCACATCAGCTTCAGGTCCTGGCCCTGGCCGTGGTGGCGCGACGTGCCGAATCGGCGATCTGCAGGCCGGTCGCCGAGCAGGGCGCCGAGGTCGCACAGGTTCTGGTGGCCGGTGGAACAGCTCGGGCAGCGGCCGCAGCTCGGGATGAAGCCGAACACGACGTGGTCGCCGGGCTTCAGCCAGCTGACGTTCGGCGCCGACCTCCTTGACGACGCCGGCGCCCTCGTGGCCACCGATGATCGGCAGCTCGAAGGGCAGGTCGCCGGTGACGAGGTGCTCGTCGGAGTGGCACAGGCCCGACGCCGCCATCTCGACCAGCACCTCGCCGGGCCGGGCGGGTCGAGCTCGATCTCCTCGACGCTCCAGTCCTTGCCGACTTCCCAGAGGATCGCGGCCTTGGTCTTCATGGCACCCCCGTGCACTCGACTTCGTTGTGGGGTTCACGCTAGCAAGGCACCGTCGACCCTCTTAATCGCGACCACGCTAGAACCGGGCGCCTTCGCGTCCTAAGCTGCGGGTATGGAAACCGAGACCGCAGTGATCGACGCCAGCGACGACAACGCCGAGGTCGAAGACGAGATGCTCGTCGAGGAGATCTCGATCGACGGATATGCGGGGTCTACTGAGCCGGTGGTCGCCCTGTCAGACGCCTACGCGCTCGACTCGCGTAGCGCTGCGGCCCGAGCCCTTCGGCGCCCTCGCCTACCACTACGGCAACCGTCGGCTGGTCTTCCTGCGCAAGCCGGAGGTCGTATCGGTCGTGAGCGGCCCTCGGCGAACACGCAACGGTCGCCGACGCCCTCACCGCGTGCGGCATCGAGGAGCGGCGATGGCCGTCGTTCGTGAAAGCCCTCGGCGCGCTGGCGGCGTCGAACGTGATCGAGGAGCGAGACCATGACTGACGTGACGCTGGTCGAGCAGATGAAGGGCGGTCTCGGCGCGCCCATCTGCCTCACGTGGGAGCTCACCTACGCGTGCAACCTGTCGTGCATCCACTGCCTGTCGTCGTCGGGCCGGCGCGATCCGCGTGAGCTGACGACCGCCGAGGCCAAGGCGTTCATCGACGAGCTGCACGACCTGCAGGTGTTCTACGTCAACATCGGCGGCGGCGAGCCGATGATCCGGCGCGACTTCATGGAGATCGTCGACTACGCCATCGGCCGCGGGGTCGGTGTGAAGTTCTCGACGAACGGTGCCTTCATCGACGCGTCCACCGCCCGCCGCGCTCGCCGGCACCGACTACCTCGACGTGCAGATCAGCATCGACGGCACCGACGAGGCCACCAACGACGCGGTGCGCGGCGTCGGCTCGTACCGCACCGCCCGGCAACGCGATGGACAACCTGGCCGAGCGCCGGCTTCGGCCCGTTCAAGATCTCGGTCGTGATGACGCGCCACAACGCCGCCCAGCTCGACGAGTTCAAGGCGCTTGGCCGACGGCTACGGCGCCCAGCTGCGCATCACCCGCCTGCGCCCGTCGGATCGCAGCGCCGACACGTGGCACGACCTGCACCCCGCGCCGATCAGCAGCTCGACGTGTACCGCTGGCTGCTCGCCCACGGCGAGGACGTCCTCACCGGCGACTCGTTCTTCCACCTCGAGCGCGTTGGGAGAGCCGCTGCCCGGCCTCAACCTGTGCGGCGCCGGGCGCGTCGTGTGCCTCGATCGATCCGGTCGGCGAGGTGTACGCCTGCCCGTTCGTCATCCACGACGAGTTCAAGGCGGGATCGGTGCGCGACGCCGGCGGTTTCACGCACGTCTGGCGCAGAGCGAGCTGTTCCGCTCGTTGCGCGAGCCGCAGTCGGCCGGCGCGTGCAGCAGCTGCGGCAGCTACGACGCGTGCCAGGGTGGCTGCATGGCGGCCAAGTTCTTCGTCGGGATGCCCCTCGACGGCCCCGACCCCGAATGCGTGAAGGGTCACGGCGAAGCCGGCGTCGGCGATGGCCGACCCGGCCACGCGGCCCCGCCCGATGGAGGACCACTCGAAGCCGGTGGTGTTCACCCGCAAGACCGGTCGCTGCCCGCTGACGCGGTGAGTCTCCTCACGCCGCTGGCGATCGGGCGGCGGCAGGCTCCGAACCGCATCGTGTTCGGACCGCACGTCACCAACCTGGGGCGCGGTCGCGCTCTCTCCGATCGCCACGTCGCCTTACTACCGGCGGCGGGCCGAGGGCGGCTGCGGCACGATCGTGGTCGAGGAAGCGAGCGTGCACGACAGCGACTGGCCCTACGAGCGGGCCCCGCTGGCGAGCCGTTGCGGCGACGGCTGGGCGGCCGTCGTCGACGCCTGCCGTCCGCACGGAGCGCTCGTGATGGCGTCGCTCGGCCACGCCGGCGGCCAGGGTTCGTCGGCCTACAGCCAGCGTGAGTTGTGGGCGCCGTCTCGGGTGCCGGAGGTCAACACGCGCGAAGTGCCGAAGTGGATGGAGGCCGACGACATCGCCTGCCGTCGTGCGGGCTTCGCCGCCGCCACCAAGGTCGCCATCGGCGCGGGCTGCGACGGTGTCGAGGTCAACGCCGGCCAGCACAGCCTGGTACGCCAGTTCCTGTCCGGCCTCACGAATCAGCGCGACGACGAGTGGGGTGCCGATCGGACGCTCTTCGCCCGTCGAGGTTCTCGCCGCGGTCCGTGGTGCCTCGGGTGACGGTGTCGTGGGGCTGCGCTTCAGCGGCGACGAGTTGGCGCCGTGGGCCGGCATCACGCCCGAACAGGCGCCGCCGATCGCCGCCGCCCTGGCCGAGTGGATCGACTACATCGTGGTCGTGCGCGGCGCCATCTTCTCGGTGGAGAAGACGCGCCCCGACTTCCACGAGCCGACGAACTTCAACGTCGAGCTCTGTCGCGCTGTGCGATCGGCCGTGCCGGCAGCGGGTGGCCGTCGTGTTGCAGGGATCGGTCGTCGACGCGGCCGAGGCAGCCGGTTCGTCGCCGACGGCGTCGCTGATGCCGTCGAGATGACGCGCGCCCAGATCGCCGATCCCGACCTCGTACGCAAGACCGCCGCCGGCGACGCCGATGCGGCCGTGCATCCGCTGCAACCAGACGTGCCAGGTGCGCGACGCCCGCAACCCCATCGTGACGTGCGTGGGCGAGCCGACGAGCGGACGGGAGACGGAAGATCCCGACTGGTACGAACCGGCGAAACCGCGTGCCGTCACGGTGGTGGGCGCCGGCCCGGCCGGACTCGAGTGCGCGTCGCACTGTTGCGCGGCCATCAGGTGAGCATCGTCGAGCAGAAGTGACTGCGTCGGTGGCGTCGCCGCCGTGGCCGGACCGGTAGCGCCTCGTCGCCTGGTTGGAAGCGGAGTGCCGCCGCCTCGGTGCGTCGATCGAGTTGTCGGCGGCGTTTGCGGCCGGATGCCACGCCCGCCGACGGCGTTGTCGTGATGGCTACCGGCGGACGGCCGGGCCACCGCACCTACGACGCCGATACGGATGCCATCGTCATCGACGCCGTCGCGTTCTACGAAGGCACCACGGTTCCCGGCGACGGGCCGATCGTCGTGCACGACCCGATCGGCGGACCGATAGCCATCGCGGTGGCCGAACGACTCGGCAGCCGCGCGGTGCTCGTGACGCCCGATCTCATCGCCGGCAACGAGCTGTCACGGTCAGGCGATCTGGCGCCGGCCAACGTGCGGCTGCAGCAAGCCGGAGTGCGCATCGAGAAACGCTCGATCCTGCGATCGGTCCACGCCGACCACGTCGAAGTGGACGACCGCTTCACAGGCGCCGGCGGCGCATCGACGCCGCCGGCGTCATCGACTGCGGCTACCGGCTGCCCGCCGACGACGAGCCCGACGTGAGCCGGCTGCGCCACGCGCGCGGCGACTGCGTCGCCCCCGCACGATCCATGAGGCGATCCTCGAAGGGCGACGGGCGGCGCTGGCCATCGACCGGCTCTGAACCGCGGTGCGCCGCATGACGAACACCTACGCCTTCGTCGACGACTCCGGCGATCCCGACGACGCCGCCGACTGGCAGGACCGTATCGATCGTTGGCCGGCCGTCGCCGCGTACAAACGCATCGTCGACGACCGGATCGGCGGGCAACGTCCGGTGCTCGATGTCGGCTGCGGAACCGGGTTCGACCTCGTCCGCATCGGTGCCGGCGGCGTCGGAGTCGAGCCGCTCGTTCACCATGGCTCGCCGCGCCCACGCGCGTCAGCCCCGTCGCCATCGCCGGCGCGCGCGCGCGCTGCCGTTCGTCGATGGCGCCTTCGCTGCGAGTTCGCCGACCGCGTACTCCAGCATTTGCCCGATCCGGAGCGAGCCCTCGACGAACTGGTCCGGGTGGTCCGGCCCGGTGGCGTCGTCGCGGTGGCCGATCCCGACCAGAGGCACCCTTGTGATCGAACTGCCGTGGGTGCGGCCCGCTCTCGTCGAGGCGATGCGCCGCGATCGGCGTGATCGTCAGTCATCGCAACGGCCTTCTGTCCCGGAGCTACGCGAGGCTCCTCGCGGCGCGGGCCTCCTCGACATCAGCGTCGGCGCGACCACGCTCGTGCTCACCGATCCCGACGACGCCGTTCGGCTTCCCGGCGTGGATGCCGCGCGAGCGGAAGAGGGCCACGGCCCGACATTGGCGGATGTCGAGGAGTGGGAGGCCGGAGTCGAGCAGGCCCGGCGCGAGCCCGGCTTCGTGTACGCCGTGGTCGTACCTGGTGACGACAGGGCGCCGAGCGCCGTGAGCGCGCCAGTTCGGCCGGCGCAGATGGCTCGGTACAACTCGAGTCGATCCGCCCAGTCGGTCGGCAGCACGAGCGGCGACGCCGTGAGGGTCTCCACGCGGTAGCTCCATCAGCGGCGGTCGGCCATGCAGTGCGCGAGGGAAGCGGTCCAGCCGGCCTCGATCCCGTCGAGAACGAGCTGGTTGCGGGCGTAGATCACCCGCAAGCTGGCACCGAGCGCCGCGCCCGTCGATCCGCGGCGAGGGCTGGCACGTCGTGATGTGGATGTCGTCTCCGACGACGTTGATGGTCGGGCCGTTACCCCACGCCCAACGTGAGAAGACGTCGGCGAGATGGTCGACGGTGTTCAACGGCCGAACGTGCACGATGGCGTCGATGCACTGCTCCGTGCCACGGCGATGCGAGGCGTAGCTGTCGCCGTCCCATTCCTCGATGGTCCGGGCGACCAGTCGAGGATCGATCCGTGCCGACAGCGCGAGGTACCAGCTGAGAGCACCGACGGTGCCATGGGCCTCGGCACCGCTCGGCGCCCACTCGAGGGAGGGACCGGCGTCGACACCTTCGCCGGCGCTTGGTCGCTGCCGATGAACAGCGCGGATCGAAGCACCCCGAGATCGGACGACGGCGGATGGTCGAGGCGCGGTTGCGGGCCTTGTCGCCACCGGTGGCCGCGAGCGTGGCGATCAGCTGTGGATCCCGAACACGTAGGGCAGATAGGCGCTGGCCGAGGCGGGCGTCGGAGAACTGCGCGCTCAAACCGCCGTCGCCCGTCTCCGAGCTGGAGACCGCCGCCTGCTCGCCGGGCGAGAGACTGTCGTAGTACGCCCGTTCGACCGTGACGGCGTCGCCCTCGAGGACCGCCGCTCAGACCGGCGGCACGTCCGTCGTCGTCGGCTCGCTGTTGAAGCGCGTCGAGGTCGAAGACCTGATCCTGCAAGGCGATGGGTGAGCTCATGGGCGAGGCGTCACCCGAACGTCAGCGGTCAGGGCCTGTCCCCGAGCGCGCACGATACGGTCGGCCGGGAAGTACACCCCGACCACGAGCGGCGTCGCCGCGAGGTCAGTCTGAGTCGGAGGCGCGTTCGCCGCGCGCGACAGAGGCGGGACGGCCGGATCGGCCTCGGCGCCACCGGTCTCATCGCGCTGGCTGGTCACCGCGCGACGAACGCATGGTTCGAGAGAACTCGACGGCGACGGGATGGCGGAACGTCGTGCCTCGGCTGTGCTCGACGAACGACGCGATGCCGGCGACACGGGATCCCACGTGCTGGCCCACGCCGGTTTGCCCGCGTTCGGATCAGGCGTCGAGGCGAAGTGGATGCGGGCGGCGACGGCGGTCCCCGCCAGAACGAAGGCGAGAACGACCGCGAGCGATCGCAAGCCGCGCCACTCGCGAGTGCCTGCGTGCGATCTCATGCCGAGCGACGTCGCCGGCATTCGAGGCGCACCCGGCGGCTGGCCGGCGCACCACGCAGTTTGGGTGAGCATCGGCACGAGCACGGCGTTGGGTTGGCGTGTGGCGACCTTTCCCGCCGAACGGTGGCGGCGCGCCGGTCGAGTCCGTTGAGACGGAAGCATCGGCCATCGAAGTCGGGCGAGCCGATCTCGTCCACGCCAGACGGCGCCCGGCCACGCCCGAGCGCCGTCGGCGTCGAGCGCACGGCCGACCCGTACGGTCTCGCCGGCGAAGATGCGGTCGAACCAACCGATCGACGACCACCGGCGACACGACGACATGCACGACACCGACCAGCGCGGCCCAGGCGTCGTCGGCCTCACTCCGCCGTGCCGACCTCGGCGATCCTCTGCGCAGGGTCGCGTCGATCGTGCTGCTTCCGGCGCGAAGCCGACAGCGATACCGACCGCTGACCGGCTCGTGGAAGTACGACACCTCGTCGATGGCGTCGATCGCCATGCGCTCGTTGCCGCAGGTGACCTCGGTGGCCGTTATGCGCAGGACCCGGCCGCGACCCATCCGCCGCTCAGAACACACCGCCTGATACGGGCGGCGCCCAAGCGACCCGATCGGCCGCCGGGAGGGCGAACGTCGTCCGCAACTCCTGCGTGCGTGGGTCATCGAACAACCCATCGGCCTCCCGCCCGGAAACGTGAGGGAGTCTTGACGACTGGCCGAGTCAGGAGGAGTCGTCGACGAGCCGGGCGGTAGCGCCCGTAGCCGCTCTTGCTCAGCGACTCGGCCAGGGCGAGCAGGTGCTCGTCGTCGATCCAGCCTTCCCGCCAGGCGACCTCCTCGATGCAGCCGATCTTGAAACCTTGGCGGGCCTCCGACGACCTGCACGTACTCTGACGCCGCCATCATCGATTCGAACGTCCCGGTGTCGAGCCACGCCGTTCCTCGTTCGAGCACGGTCACCGCAGTGCGCCGCGCCCCCGGTACGTCTCGTTGACTGCGGTGATCTCCAGCTCGCCTCGGTCGCTCGGCTTTATCCGCGCGCGATCTCGACCACGTCGTTGTCGTAGAAGTAGAGACCCGGCACCGCGTAGTTGCTCTTCGGCTTGGCCGGCTTCTCCTCGATCGACAACACCCGACCGGCTCGGATCGAACTCGACGACGCCGTACGCCCCGGGATTGCTGACGTGATAGGCGAAGACCGCGCCCGCCGACCACGTCTCGCGTTGCTCGTTGAGCGCCGTGCCCAGACCGGCGCCGTGGAAGATGTTGTCACCGAGGGCCAGCGCGACCGTCTCGTCGCCGATGAAGTCGGCGCCGATGATGAACGCCTCGGCGAGGCCCTCCGGCGTGGCTGTACGGCGTACTCGATGCGCATACCCAGATCACTGCCGTCGCCCAGCAGGCGGTGGAACTGGGCCGAGTCGTCGGGCGTGGTGATCGACCAACACCTCGCGGATGCCGGCCATCATCAACGTGGACAGCGGGTAGTAGATCATCGGCTTGTCGTAGATCGGCATCAACTGCTTAGCTGATGCCCTTGGTGATCGGATACAGCCGAGTGCCAGGAGCCACCGGCGAGGATGATTCCGCGCACGAACGGTCACGCTAGTAGTCGATGCCCTTCTGGCGGGCACGCCGGTCGCGAACGGCTGATCTCGCGCATCTCGGTCACCGTGTCGGCGATCTCGACGAAGCGGCCGGCAGTCGCGTCCGGTGGCGAACACGTTCACCGTCTCCAGGAAGCGATTTGATGGCGGCAACACCGCATCGCGGTCGATCCATCCCATGTCATCGGGTAGGTGATCTCGTCGAGGATCACGAGTTGATACTCACCCGACGCGATCGCATCGGCCGCTGCGCTCACGCAGCGACCGCTCTCTGCTCTCGTCGAGTCGGACGCGTCCCAGGTAAACCCGTCGCCGGCGGCCAACCACCGCACGCCGAGTTGGCGACCCATCTTCTCTCGCCGACCTTCCAATCGCCCGACTTGAGAAACTGGACCACCGCCACGTTCCAGCCCCGCCGGGCGCGCAGCATCGTGCCGAAGGCGGCCGTCGACTTGCCCTTCCCATCGCCGGTCGCGACCAGGACGAGCGACGGCTTGCGCTCGTGCGGTACCGGCGGACGCCCAGCGGCGGTTCGCTCATCACGTCTTCCTTCGGTCGGAGGACGAGTTCGCCGGCGCACCGGACGTTCGCTCTTCCTCCGAGCTCCTCGTCGATGCGGTGCGAGAGCGACTGGCTCGACCCCGAGAATCCACAGTTGCGGGACAGCGCCGGATTCGCACCGGACTTCGCTGCAGCGGCATCACCTCGATGTGTTGGGGCGAAGGTCACCCTAGCGGACGAGGTCGGCGGCGTCGAGTGGTCGATACCCTCGACGATACGTTCCAGCCATCGCGTCGGCGTGTCGATCGGCCGGCCGAGCGACGGCGAGACGTGGGCCCAGACCAGCGCGCAGGTCGAGTCGTGCGGGTTCCATTCGCTGTGGGTCGCCGACCACCTCGTCGACGGCCTCTACTCGCCGTTCTACTGCGCTGGCGTGGGCGGCGGCGGCGACCGAGCGCCTCGTCGTTCGGCCCTCGTTCTGGCCAATGACTTCCGCCATCCCGTGATCGTCGCTCGTGAGGCGGCGACGCTCGCCTCGCTGTCAGATGGTCGATTCGTGCTCGGTCTCGGCGCCGGTCACATGAAGTCGGAGTACGACGAGAGGCCGGCATCACCTACGACGACGACCGGCCCGCGTCGATCGGTTCATCGAGGCGGTCGAGGGTCGACGCCCTCCGCAACAGCGCCAAGATCGACCACGCGGGCGCACTACCGCGTGAGCGGCACACGATGTCACCGGCCGTGCGGTTCCCGTTGCTCGTCGGCGGCAACGGTGCGCGTATGCTGACGGCCGGCTGCCCGCCACGCCGACATCGTGCAGTTCACCGGCTTCAGCCGCGCGAGGTGGGCGCGCGCAACGACCCGGGGAACCTGCGATCATCGCGACTCGAGCAGCAGGTCGCCTTCGTGGCTCGCAGGCCGGCGAACAGTTCGCGTCGATCCGAGTTAGGCGCGCTGGTGCAGCGCATGGTGGTGACGGACGGCGCGGCGAGGCACGGTCGCCGAGTTGGCCCGCAGTTCGGGGTCTCGGGCGACGACATCCTCATTCGCGGCGTACATCTTCGTCGGCTCGGCGACGGGATCGCCGAGCTAACTCCGGGCAGCGACGGCGCTTCGGGTCACGTCATGGGTCGTCCTGTCGCTGCGGCCCGGCGTCGACGGCCCGCCTCCGCCCTCGCCCCGTCCCGTCCGCCATCGCCTGACCGCGCAGTTTCGGCAGCTGGTGTGCAGCTCCAGCTGGCTGCGGGACACGGCTCCGAGCGACACCAGGCCAAGCATGCCCTGCGGGCGATGGGGCAGCGGTTTCTTGATGGTCGCCGTGCAGGTCGGACCGGTCGTGGTGCGCAACCGCATCGTGTTCTCCGCCCACCTCACGAACTACGCCGACGACGGTAAGCCGACCGAGCAGCACGCCGCCTACTACGCGCGCCCGGGCCGCCGGCGGCGCCGGGCTGATCATCACCGAGGAGCACTCGACCCACCCGACCGACTGGCCCGTACGAGAAGCTGATCCACGGCTTCCACCGCGACGTCATCCCCGGCTACCGGCGCATCACCGAGGCCGTGCACCGCCACCGCGTGCCGATCTTCGCCCAGATCAACCACAACGGCGGGCAGGCCTCGTCGATGTACACCCGCCTGCCGGTGTGGGCGCCCGTCGCCGGTCGCCGACCCGCTGTTCCGCGAGGTGCCCAAGGCCGTCACGGACGCCGAGATCGACGAGATCGTCGCCGGCTACGCGCTCGTGCGCCGAGCACTGCGCCGAGGGCGGCTTCGACGGCATCGAGCTGCAGTGCCGCCACTCGTCGATCGTGCGCGGCTTCCTGTCGCCGGCGACCAACCAGCCGCACCGACGGCTACGGCGGGTCGCTCGCGAACCGGGCCCGCCTCCTGCTCGAGATCGTCGCCGCCGTGCGCAGGGTGATCGGCCACCGCCTCGCCCTCGGCGTGCGGCTGTGCGGCGACGAGCTGATCGACGGCGGCACGACGATCGACGAGGCCGTCGAGGTGGCGCAGATGGTCGAGGCCAGCGGGCCACGCCGACTACATCAACACCTCGATCGGCGTGGCCACGGCGAGCGCTGTTCATGATCGAGGCGTCGATGCACATCCCGCCCGGCTACGCGCTGTTCATCCCGTCGGCGATCCGCAAGGCGGTCGACCTGCCGGTGGTCGGCGTCGGGCGGTTCAAGGACCCGCTGCAGGCCGAGCGGGCGCTGGCCGAGGGCCACTGCGACCTCGTCGGCGTCGTGCGCGGCCAGATCGCCGACGCCGACTTCGCCGCCAAGGCGAGGCCGGGGCCGACCGACGACATCCGCCTCTGCCTGTCGTGCAACCAGGAGTGCGTCGGGCGGATGGGCCTCAACCGCTGGCTCGGTTGCATCGAGAACCCACGCACCGGCCGCGAAGCCCGAACTGTCAGTCCGGGATCGGCCCGATCGGGCCGATCTTGAAGGACAGAAGCGATTCGCGTGGTCGGGGCCGGACCCGCCGGGCTCCAGGCCGCGATCGCCGCCGTCCGCGCCGGCCACCGGGTCACGGTCCTACGAGCGCGAGGCCGAGGCGGGCGGACAGGTCGCGGCTGGCTGCGAGCGTGCCCAACCGAGGCCGAGCTCGGCGACATGATCCGCAACCAGGTCACCGAGGGCCGCCGCCTCGGCGTGACGGTTCGAGTACGGCGTCGATGGGACCGGTCGACGTCGTGGCGAGCGGCGGCCGGATCACGTCGTCGTGCGCACACCGGCGCCGAGCGCCACACCGGCCGTGGTGGGTCGGCCCGGGCGACGCCACCAACGCCGTCGACGTGCGCGACGTGCTCACCGGCGACGCCGCCCGCCGGCGACGTCGTGCTGATCGACGAGATCGGCTTCCACCACGCCACTGTCGGTGGCCGAGCTGCTCGCTGACCGGGGCTGCCGGGTCGAGGTCGTCACCCGAACGGCATGGTCGTCGGCCAGGATCTCGGCATCGCGCTCGACATGGAGAACTGTTGGATGCGCCGAGGCCAAAGGCATCGTGCAGAGCACCGCGACCTCGTGCCGATGGGCGTCGAGGGTCGCACCTCAATCTGTTGCATCACCCGACCGGCATGATGCAACGGTCACCGACTTCGTCGTGTCGCCGTCCCACAACCGGTTGAATGGCTGTACAACGAGCTGAAGGCGCGTGGCGTGTCGGTCGAACGGGTCGGCGACTGTGTGGCGCGGCGGCGTGCGCCGCGGCCGTCGTCGAAGGTGAGCCGGGGCAGCCGTCTGACATGAAGCGCAACGTGGGGAAGCTTGGTGCTCGCGATCGCCCGGCACCGCAACGGTGCTCGCGATCTGCCTCTACCGATCGTCCGTGGCGTCGGCGGCATCGAGGTGCAACTTTGCCGTCGGCTGCCTCGACAACAAGGGCGTCAGATCACTGCGCAAACCGTGACTGCGTCGCCGAGTTGCGCCCAACTGGCAACATCCCCGACGCCGGTGACAACTACGTCGTGCCGGCAGGCCGGTGGGGGCAACCCGACGGCACTGCCCACGCCAGTCTTCACGTGAACGCGAGGGTTTCGCATCAGGTTCCGCTGGATCAACTGCGGCGTGGTGGTGCCCGACGACATAGCGCGATCTACGGACTGAGTCGGGATCGAAGCTGTCCGTCCGATGCTCGGCTGCAGTCGCTTCCGTTGTGTATCGCAGCCTCGTGGTGGCCCGACTGCCGGCCGCGTGGTGCCGCCTGGTGAACTGCTGCGTCCGGGCCTCGAGCCGCCGCCGCCGATGATCCCTGATGGACGAAGGCATGCAGTCGTGGTGGTCTGAATCCGTACGGTCCCGTGCCGACGACGCTGGTGGTCACCTGCGCGCCACGGGCCTGGCACGCACCCGGGCCGAGCGATTGAACGAGCAACTGCTGAGCCTGCAGTACTCACCCGATGCGGTCCCCGACACAGCGCGCCATCCAGTCGGCCTTCCCTCAGTCGTACCGCACCGGCGTGATCCTGCGCTACGTGAGCGCCAACATCGGTCGATCCGCTGGGCGGCCGCGGCGTCGGCCTCGCCGTGGTAGCGACCGCCGCGGTGCTAATACCTCAGCGGCGGCGCACCGAAGGCTCATCACGCTGTCGGTGCGGGGCCGCTCGCCGCCACGTCTCGGTGTGGTGCCGCCGTCGGCCTCGCCGCGCCAGGCTTCATCGGTGCGGCGGCCACACGGCTGCCTCCGTCATCATCGTTTGGGGTCCGAGTGCCGTTCTCGACCCGGCGGCGTTCAGCGACGTCCGCTGGGCGCTGGCCGTTGGCTGCTCGCCTGGCCACGGTGGCCGTCGTCGTCACCCTCGGCGCCCGCCGTCTCATCGCAGTTCCCCGCGACAGCACGCCATCCCGGTTCGTACCGTGGGGATTGGCGCCGTCAGTCTCGCCGTGTTCGCGCGATCCGACTGCGTGACAGCGGCAGCGGTAGCTGCTGGGTGCCCAGACCCGCAGGGTCGACGCCTGGGCGCTCGGGCCACGCTGCTTTCGCGATCCTGGCGGTGGTCGCGTCATCGCGGCCGTTGCGAGCGACGCTCGCCCGACCTGGGAAAATGCGACCCGCCATCATATCGCGAACAAGTCGGACCGACACAGCCCGTGGTGATCGCTGCGGGCGCAGCCGCACTCGCCGTGGCGGCCGCCGCTACGCTGACTCGGCGGGGGGCGCGCCATCACACGACAAAGAGCGTTCGTCGGCTCCGAGACGGACTTCGTCGTATTAAAAACGGCACGCCATTTTTGATCACCGACGCCGTCGGCGATGGTCGATCGATCGCCCAACGCCCGCAGTAGTCGGCAGGCGTGCAGGTGATCGGCGTCTCACCACCTTCGCAGGCGCGGCCTTCTGGCGCTCCGACTTCCGGGCCCCCGCTGCCGATTGCTCAGTTGCGCTCGGACCGGCAAACCCCGACGGAACACTGCCGGCGATCGTCGCCGGTCGTTGCCCGACTACGCTCACCTACACGAACCGCGACACGTTAAGGTGCGCGTGGTCGTACCGTCCCATATTCAGGCATACCCGCCGACACCGGCGGTCGTCGTCGACCGCCGCGCTCAGGCGAGTCACGCCTCATACAGCACCGAACTGTGGACAAGGCAACCGATGTCGACCGGTCGCCGTACTGGCGGCGCGGCGATGCGTGTTCAGCGTGTACCGGGCGGCCAGCACCTTCCGGCAACACCATCGCAGTGCAGTGGTCGCTGCGGCTCTTGCGCGCCCTGGGAATCCTCGGCAGCCTCGTCGTCGTGGCGATCGAACTGTCGATCATCGACGCGCCGCCGAACCCGTCAGCTGACCCATTTGTTCGCGGCCCGCATGGGTCTCACGGCAGTCAGGATGGGCCCGTCGTCGCCATCGAGATGATCCCGCTCGCCGCTCGGCAGTCATCGGTTCGACGGCAACGGTCGCCGTTAGCGCCAATCGCCCGCTCGACACGATCCGCTCGGTCCCGCCGGTGTCGCTCCTCGCCCCGATCCGCGCCAGCCTTGTTGCCGAGCGCCGTCGTTGTCGCCGCGGCCGCCACCGTCGCCGCGGTGGCGATGGGCGCGCGCCCAAAACCGCTAAACGCCGACCCGGTGGGGATTGCTCCGTGGTTGACCGCTTCACGTCGAGCCCCTGACGATGGCGCCCGTCGCGCTCGAGGACGTTCGTCGCGTCTACCCGAGCCTCGACCCGGGGCCGTCGTACGCATCGCGGCGGCGTCAGCCTCGCGGCGCGCCGGCCGGGCGGCTTTGACGGTGAGTCGCCGGGCGATCGGGGTGTGGCAAGTCGACGCTTTCTCTTGCGCATCGTCGCCGCGATCGACGTCCAGACGATGGTTTCGGTGATCGTCGATGGCGTCGACGTCGGCCCGGCGAGCCGCCGGGTTCGGCGCGCTGCGCCGGCGTCGGATCGGCTTCGTGTTCGCCACGCCGGCCCACAACCTGCTGCCTGGTCTCGACGCCCTCGGCAACATCGGCCTCGATGCAGCGGTTACGAGAGGCGACCGCAGTGACGCCGCGCGAGGTGGATGGCCCGGGTCGAGGCTGGCCGGTCACGAACACTCGCGCGTCGCCGAGGTTGCTCGGGCGGTGAGCGGCAGCGGCTGGCCTTCAGCTCATGGCGGCGGTGGGGCGGCCCGCGGTAGTCGGTGGCCCCGACGAGCCGACCGCGGAGCTCGAGCACGGCCGCGACCGCAGGAGGTCGAATGCTGGTGCTGCGGACTTGGCCGACGACGGTGTGACGTTCACCATCGTGGCCTCGCACGACCAGCGGGTCATCGCCAGGGCGATGTCGGCGTCGTCCAGCTCGAGGACGGGAGGAGGATCGCGTGACCGTGCACGCCGCCTGGCCGGCATCGACACCGGCGCGCCCGTGGGATCGCCTTGCGGGGTGAGGCAAGTCGTGGTCCTGGACGATGCGCCGCGCTCGCCGGGCTCGACTGGAAGCGATGCGGCCGGGCACGCTTCCGCCGTGCTGGTGAGGCCCCGTCCGCTCCGGGCAAGACGACGGTGCTCACGATCCTCGCCAGAATGGGCGCGTCCCGATGCCGGCACGCTCGAGTGGCGAGACGGGTTCACGCCGGAACGCAGCGGGCGGTGCGGCGCCACGGTGCGGTACGCTCCCGCAGACGATCGGCCTCCTGCCCGAGCTGACCCTGCTCGAGAACGTCGCCTCCCGTTGCGCCTCGACGGCTCCGACACCGGCCGGCGCGGGCGAGCGCACTCGATGCTCCGACGATGCTCGCCCTCGCCCGCATCGCCGGGCGGCCTGGCCGCCGACGTCCTCCCTCGGGCAGCGGCAGCGCGCTGCGCTGGCGCGCGCGACGCAACGGCAGCCCGACCTCCTGCTCGCCGACGGGCCGACCAGCCACCAGGACCCGCAGGGCGGCGGCTGGTGCTGGGCCCTCTTCCGCCAACTGACCGAAACCCGGCACGCCGCACTGCGTGGTCGCGTCCACGACCCCGCCGTCCGAGCCGCCGGCGACTGCCCATCGTGTTTGTGCAGAAACCCGCCGGCACGGAGTCGGTTTTGCACAAACGCGGGGATGAACGTGAGCCGGCTCGCGAGTGGTGCCGGTGCGGGACGAGGGTGGTGCGCGGCCGGCGGACGTGAAACCGTGGCCGAGTGCGCGAGCGGAGCGGGCCCTCGTCAGTCGGCTCAGGAGCGATGGAAGCAGCCGGCGCAGCTCGCCGGCGTCCGGCGCGACGGTGTGGGCCTGGATACGCCCGGCTCCGGCCGGCGGCGTGGGCGGCCGTCTTGGCCGGCGTCGTCGGGGACCACGACGTCGTCGTGCTGCCAGGTTCACCCGACGGCCACGATCTGGCACCCCGTCTCGCTCATGCGCTCGGCCGCCCCCTGCTCGCCGGGCGCTCCGCGTCAGGACCACGGTGCCGTTACCTCGTCCGCCACGGCGGCTGAGTGATCAGGAGAGCCGCCGCGGGCCGCATTCGTCGCGACCCTGCAGCCCGGCGCGCAGGTCGACGAGCACCGTGAGACCGCCGTCGTCAGTCATCGAGCGGGCTACCGGCGACGAGCACGACGCCGGCATCGTGGAGTGCCGCCCGACGCCGCCACCATGGACCTGTCCAAGCTCACGCATCGTGGCCGGCGGCGCCGGCCTCGACAGCCCCGACCGTTTCGCCCAGCTGGCGCGCGATTGCCCGGGCTCTCGGCGTCGATGGGCGCCACACGGGTGGTGACCGATCGCGGACTAGGTCGAGACGCTCGCCAGATCGGCACGACCGGCGTCGTCGTCGACCCCGGCTCTACCTCGCCTTCGGCATCAGCGGGGCCGTGCAGCACACGAGCGGCCTCAGTGCGCCGGAACACATCGTGAGCGTCAACCTCCGAGCCTCACTGCCCGATGATGCAGCTTGGCCGATCTGGCCATCGTGCCGACGCCAACGCCGTGCTCGACGAGTTGGCGGCGCGGTTGTCAGTGACCCGAGCGATGACGGACAACGCTCGCGACCGACTGCTCGCCAACCTCGACGAGTTGTTCGGCCTCATCAGCCTCAGGACGAGCACTGGGCGAACTGGCTGCGCTCGTGCCGGGCCCTGATCGGCCGCAACGACGTCCGTGGCCTCGATCGCTTCCTCGAAGAGTCACCGAGTCGGGAGGGATGGCCGAGCTCGACCTCCCGGCCGGCACGCGACGCATCCGGCGAACTCATCGCGGCGTGCACGACGACGCCGCCACCCGCGACACGCCGGCTGAACCAGTGCCTGGCCTCAGGCCGACGCGATGACGGACTTCGACGTGATCGTGGTGGGTGCCGGACCGGCCGGCTACGCGTGCGCCGCTCGCACTGGCAGGCGGGACGCTCAGGTGTTGCCTGCTCGAGCGGGGACCGTTCCCGGCAGCGAAGAACATGTACGGCGGCGTCGTCTACCCGCGCGTCCTCGACGACGCTGCATGCCGCGGTGGTGGGAGGAGGCGCCGATCCAGCGGTGGGTCACCCGCCGCTCGACGATGGTCGCTGACCGACGAGCAGGCGCTGACCGTCGACTACCGCACCGAGCTGGGGCGCAGCCGCCCTACAACGGCGCCACCGCCTACCGGCCCGACTTCGACGCACTGGCTCGCCGGCAAGGCCGTCGCTGACGGCGCCACGCTCGTGTGCTCGACGACCGCGACGGGCCTGCTGCGCGACGGACGGCGCCGTCGATCGGCGTGCGCACCGACCGGCCCGACGGCGACCTGCACGGCCTGCGTCGTCATCGCCTGCGACGGCGTCAACTAGCTTCTGCGCCAAGGAGGCCGGGCTGTACGGCCGGTCGACGCCGGCCAACTACACCCTCGGCGTCAAGGAGACGCTCGCCCTGCCGAAGGACGTCATCGACGAGCGCTTCGGCGTCGCGAGGCCGCGAGGGCGTCGACATCGAGATCCTCGGCTGCACCGGCGGCGTCACCGGCGGCGGTTTCCTCTACACGAACCTCGACACGCTCGTCGGTCGGCGTCGTGCCTCAAGCTGCCGAGCTTGCCGCCCAGCACCGCCGGCCCGAGGAGCATCATCGCCGACCTCAAGGCGCACCCGGCCATCGCGCCGCTGGTCGAGGGCGGCGAGGCTGAAGGAGTACTCGGCCCACCTCATCCCCGAGGGCGGCTGGCACATGATGCCCGCAGCTCGCCGGCGCCGGGATGCTGGTCGCCGGCGACGCCGCGGCGCTGTGCCTGGCCGCCGGCATCTGGCTCGAGGGCGTCAACTTCGCGATGGCGTCAGGGCATGCGTCGCCGGGCAGGCCGTCGACGGCCATCGCTGCGCGGCGACACGCAGCGCGGCGCCGGGCTCGCGGCCGGCTACCGCCACGCGGCTCGAGGCAGCAGCTTCGTGCTCAGCGACCACCGCAAGCTCGCGACGTGCCGCACCTCGTGCTGTCCGATCGGGTGCAGCGCCGCTACCCGGCGCTGGCCGCGACGTCGTCGAGCGGCATGTTCCGCGTCGACAACCCCGCATCCCGAAGCCCGGGCTGCGCCGCATCCTCGCTGCGAGGCGCAACGCGGCCGGGCTGCGCTGGCGCGACCTGCTAGCGACGCGTGGCCGGTGGCGGGCAGGCGCTCGGATGACGCGCCGACTCGATCGGGCTGGCCCGAGCGGTCGCTTCGAGGACGCGCATGGCGCACGTCGAGCTTCGCGTCGCACGAGCGCGCCCACATCACCGTCGACGGCGGCGCCGTGCCGGGGATGCACGCACGAGGGCCTGCGTCGTCGCGTGCCCCGCCAACCTGTTCGTGCCCACCAGCGGACGGCGGCATCCTCTTCAACTACGAGCAGTGCTTCGAGTGCGGCACGTGCTACCTCGTGTGCGACGTGGGCGGCGCCATCACCTGGACCCTACCCCGAGGCGGCCACGGCGTCGTCTTCCGCCGTCGCTGAACCATGGGCCCCGTCGGAGTGTGTCTGACATGAAATGGGTCGCCGCTCGGCCCGGACGTCGACGCCGTCACCGGTGCGGTGCACGCCGACGAAGCGCCGGCAGGGCGTCGGCCGCTGATCGGAGGCCGCGCTCCGAATGGGCGCTGCGCACCGCCGAGCAGGGAGCGGTCGGGTGCGTCGCCGTGAGCGCCGGACCCGAGATCGCCGAAGAGATGTTGCGCGGACGCACTTGCGCGTGCGGCGCAGCGCGCCGTGCGCATCGCGCTCGCGCTCGACACGTCGAGCGAGGTGGTCGGCGCGGCCGCTGGACGCCGTGCTCGCCGGTTTGCAGCTACGTGTGGTTCGGCGACCACTCCCTATCGATCGGGGCTCCGGCAGCGTGCGGCGGCCTGCGTGGCCGCCCACCTCGGCGCCGCCCAGGCGCTCCGGACTCGTGCAGGTCGATCTGGGTAACTGGCGCGTATCGGCGCGGTTCGCCGGCTCGACGGTGGCCGTCGCAGAACGGCTGACGCTGACCGCGCCCGCGGTGCTCTCGGTCAGAGGGCCTGCTGCGTCGCTCCGGCGCGCACCCCTCGCCGCCACCGATCGCCGCCGGACGGGCCGACCTCGAACGGCGCCACTGGACCGGTCGTCGCCGAGCATCCTGCCCGCCCGACACGGCGCGTTCCGCCCGCGACCCCGCTCGCTACCGGCGCCCGAGGGCGACACCGCCCCGGCCCGCATCCAACTCGCTGGTGAAAACGCGGAAGGTATCGGCCGCCCGCAGCGAACCGGTTGCCCTCGAACCGGCCGCCGCCGCCCGATCGAATCCTCGACGCCCTGCGCGAGTGGGAGTGAGTTCGACCGGGTTGACTGGCACTGAACCGGTGCCCGAGCGCCATGACCATGAGCTGGCCGCAGCCACGTGGCCAGACGTGGCCGCATCGAGGCCGCTCCTCGTCGTTCGGTCGGCTCGTGCGAACAACACAGGCCGCGCACCTCTCCCGCTCGACACCGACACCCCTCATCGCGGGCCTTGTCGAACGTCTCGCCGCCGCGGTCGACGTCGTCGTGGCGCCGCCCATCGCCTACCTGGATCGAGCGGCGAGCACGCCACTTTCCCGGCACACTGTCGATCGGAGATTCGGCGCTCGAGGTGTTGCTCATCGAACTCGGCCGGTCGGCTGACCACTTCGCAGGCGTCGTGTTCGTGAACGGTCACGGTGGCAACGCCGAACCGTTGGCCAGGCGGTCGCCACGCTGCGCCGAGGGACGCCAAGCGCGTGGGCGTGGTCCCCGACCGTCGTCGGCGGCGACGCCCGCCGGTCGCACGGAGACGTCGTTGCTGCTCGCTCCACCCCGACGCCGTGCGTCTCGGTCGCGCCGAACGTGGCGACACCCGTCCGCTGGCCGCCGTGATCGACGAACTGCCGCGCGCCGGCGGTGTCGCGGCGGTGGCTTGAACGGTGTGCTCGGTGATCCGAGTGATGCGTCGGCGGAGGAAGAAGCGCGTGCCTTCTCGAACAGTTGAGCAGCGAACTGGTGGCGTGCTGCGTGCGCCGGTGGCGCTCCTGATGCAGTACATCCTCGACGCGCATCCGGTCCGCGTCCTCGACGACGAGCCGGCCGTCGGCGGCTCGCCACTCAAGCTCTTCGGCTCACACCCGCAGGCGGTCGGCTCATGGCCCGCGTGGCCGCCAGCGACGGCGTCGTTCGCACCGGCCTCATCGATCGCTTTCTCGATGCCGGCGTCATCCATCCACTGCCACCGTCGGGCCGTTCACGGTCTATGACGTGACGGTCATTGGTCCGCACAATGACGACGTCAAGCGCGTGCGTGCCGCCATCGGCAACGTTGGCAGCGTCGTTGTCGTCGACGACGGATCGAGCACGCGCCGGTTCGGGTCCTCACGTGGTCCGCCGCGCCGTGAACGGGGGTCCGGGCGGCCCGCAACACAGGGCTCGCCAACGTCAGCACCGCGCTCGTCGCCTTCGTCGACGCCGACTGTGAACCGGCGGCGGATGGCTCGGCGCGCGCCTGCCGCACTTCGCCGACAGGCGCGTCGCTCTCGTCGCGCCGCGCGTCACCAGCGCGCCCGGACCGGGAACCTGGCGGTACGAGACGGTGCACTCACCCCTCGACCTCGGCGATCAGCCCGCGTACGCGCTCGCACCGCGTGTCGTACGTGCCCGCCGCCTGCCTTGTCGGGAGGACGGAGGTACTGCGCCGACCTCGGCGGCTTCGACAGAGTTGGTGCCACTGATAGGCGCGACATCGATCTCGATGTGGTATCGGACGGCGGTGACCTCCGCCACCGCAGTTACATAGTCGTCGTAAACACGACACGCATTTGGAACGCCGTGGCTCGGCCAGCGGCAAAGCCTCCTGGAGTCGGCACGGCGGCACCAGCCGGCGCGTCACCAGCATGAAGTGCAAGCGCCGCCGCCGGAGGTTGGCGCGCTCAGCGGTGCGGCGTACCATGCGCCAGTGTGGCACGTCAGGTCTCCGGCGACTGGGGTTTGGCACTGCGCTCACCAGAAAGAAGCCCGGCATACACCATCCACCGGGAAGGCATTCCGTCTCGCCGACCTCGGTTTGCTCACGCAGATGATAAAAATGCCAGCACGCCTCAAAGAGTTTGGTGGCCAGCCACCAGTGCGGCGACGTGATCTCGCGGCTGGCCGTCGAATTCTCATGGCATACGCCGCAGCATGGCTTCCCGCACTCCGGGCTGGGGCGCCGCAATGGGCCGCCTCGTTCCAGTGCGCGCGGCACACCCGCGCGCGGGTGTCGCCGGCCGATCGCCAGTTTTGGTGCCTGGAAGGCGCGTCGCGCTCTCCGCAGCGACGCCCTCCTGCCCGGCCTGTCAGCTATTGCGCGCGCCGGCGTACCAGGCGCGCCCACCGCCCTCAGCTCGGCTGACCGGCGAGGATAAATTTCAGCGACGACGACGTCCGTCGTATCGCT
>ERZ1370068.6404-contig-5388_pt1 | contig 34194 bp, 55 predicted proteins | sample MGYA00561227_ERZ1370068 | MGnify/ENA primary metagenome ERZ1370068 (study PRJEB38410, sample SAMEA6850437) | metagenome | study: Metagenomic assessment of the ecological functions of the soil: analysis of the soil microbiota associated with the...
CGTTACGTATTGCTCGACGAACACCCACGGCCGGGTTGGTCACAGTTACCTGCAACCGTGCCTTGCTGACGGTCGTCGCGAACCCGTTGGTGCCATTGATGTCGTCGGCAGTCGCGACCAACGCCGCTGTCTGGGTCGACAGATGTTGCTGTCCCGATGTCGCCGTGTTGTCCGGAGCCGAATAGCGCCATCAATGCTCCGCCGGCGGCCGTGAACCCAGCTCCCAAAAGCAGGAGAAGCACGCTGATGACGATGACGACGATCTTCTTGCCCATGATCGACTCCCTCCATCGATCCGTTCGTCGTTCGATTAAAGCAGCCGGGAAATGACTTGCGGCGGCATTAGCTCGTCCGGGAACAGACGTCGGGCACGCCGTCACCGTCGGCATCGATTGTCTCGAGCTCCCATATCTTTGCGGTAAACCCGGTTGCGCAGGCGCAGTACGACGGACGCGAGCGCGGCAGCGATCAGTGACGAACCGAGCACCGCGATCTTGACCGCGTTGTCGTGCGGACTCTCTACCCCGAAGGCGAGTTCACCGATCAACAGCGAAACGGTGAATCCGATACCGGCGAGTAGGCCGAGGCCGAACACGTCGCTCCAGGAGAGATCCTCGGCAAGTTCGGCGCGGGTGAACCGGGCGACGAGCCAGGTTCCGAGGAAGACACCCACGGGCTTGCCAACGATCAGCGCTAGGGCGATGGCGAGCGTGACCCGGTCGCGGAGCGCACGCGACAAGGCGTCGCCGGTAATCGATACGCCAGATGAGAAGAACGCGAACAGAGGGACTGCGATACCGGCGCTGATCGGGCGGACTGCGTGCTCGAATCGTTCGCCGACGGAATGCTCCTCATCGGCGTGACACTTCACTGGCACGGCCAAGCCGAGCAATACCCCGGCTACCGTGGCGTGCACGCCGGAGGCGTGCACGAGGATCCACGTGGCGAGAGCAAGCGGGACCAGTAGCCACCAGGCGGTGATTCGTCGCTGGGTCAGCCAGCCGAACGGCGGCAAGGGGGCCATGGCACCTATCAAGGGCCACACCGACAGCGTAGACGTGTACACGATGGCGATGATCACGATTGCAATCAGGTCGTCGACGACGGCGAGGGTGAGGAGGAATGCCCGCAGCGCACTCGGCAGATGAGTGCCCACGATGGCAAGTACGGCCAACGCGAAGGCAATGTCCGTGGCGGTCGGAATCGCCCAACCGGTCCGGAGATCTGAGTGCCAGCCGACTACCGCAATGTAGATCAGCGCCGGGATGACAACCCCGCTGGCGGCGGCGGCTATCGGAAGTACTGCCTTCGCCGGGTCACGCAGGTCACCGACGATCAACTCTCGCTTGAGCTCGAGGCCGGCCACAAAGAAAAAGATTGCGAGCAGTCCGTCGCCCGCCCAGGAATGCAGCGACAGGTCGAGGTGCGCAAAGTGCGGTCCGAGCTGGTAACTCGTTATTCGTTCGTACGTCGCGTAGGCGGGTATTAGTGCCATGACCATGGCGACGACAACGCCGAGCAGTAACAGAATGCCGCCGACTGTTTCGGTACGCAGGGCTTGCGCGACCTCTGATGCTTCCGGCCAGCTCGATCGGCTGAACAGCCTACGGCTCCGGACGACGGATCTCGGCCACGGCGACAGACCTTCCAGGGTGCGTTATCGTTCGCCGACCAGGCTTTCTACGAAGCTGACATAACTCTAGCCAAGCCGCGTTGAGTGCATCTGGCCCGGCTGACTGCAATGATCCAGCTATGAGGTTGCCAGCGAAGGGGAGCATCGTGACGACGTCAGCACAGCGGGCCGACTCCGCGCAGCCACGGACGTCCGCAGCGGCAACCGAGTCGAATCAACCAGTCAGCTCAGGAAGCGCTGGATCCGGCCAGCCGACTATCGGCGAGCTCGTGCAGCAAGCCTCCACCTACCTGTCGACGATGGTGCATGGCGAGATCGAACTCGCCAAGGTCGGAGATCACGACCTCCGTGAAGAACGCCGGGACCGGCGCAGGTTTCTTCATCGGTGCCGCGGTCGCACTCTTCTTTGCGATGATGTTCATCCTGATCGCGGCGGCCGAGGGCTTGGTGGCTCTGGGTGTACCTCGGTCCGCTGCATACCTCCATTGTGTTCGGGTTCCTCTGCTTGGTGATGGGAATCTTGGTCTGGTTGGGTATACGGAAAGTCAAGAAGGTCAAGGCACCGGAGCGCACCATTTCGGAGACCAGAGGAGACCGCCGCGTTCCTTCGGAACCCGACGCAACATACATCGTGACGGCATGACTACTTCGGACGTTCGCTGGTGAGAGCCGGCACACCGCCCGATGACGCCATCGTGCTCATCGACGGACCGTGGACACACCGTCACGTCAGTGCGAACGGGATAGCGCTTCACGTCGCCGAGATGGGCAGCGGACCGTTGGTGCTCTTGCTGCACGGCTTCCCGCAGTTCTGGTGGACCTGGCGCCAGCAGCTGGTCGACCTGGCCGACTCGGGGCACCGGGCGGTCGCCGTCGACCTGCGCGGATACGGCGCGAGTGACAAACCACCGCGTGGCTACGACACGCCGACGCTCGCGGCCGACATCGCGGCGTTGGTCACGGCACTGGGCGAACGGGACGCCATGGTCGTCGGCAACGACGTCGGTGGGCTGCTCGCATGGACGATGGCGGCCATGCACCCGCGGAGTCGTCCGTCGGCTGGCTGTCCTCGGTGCAGCCCATCCGTTGCGCTCTGCGCCAGGCCATCTTCTCCGGATCCCCGCGGGCAAGGGCCGTGCGTCCGCCTACGCGCTGCGCGGCTTCCAGCTACCCCGTCGGCCGGAATCGCGACTCACCAAGGACGAGACCTACGTCCGGCAACTGTTCGACACCTGGTCCGGTCCCCGGTGGCGAGGTACGCCGGCCTACGACGGCGACGTAGCGCGATACGCCGAGGCGCCGCAGATCCATCCGGTCGCGCACTTGGCGCTCGAGCAATTCCGCTGGCTGGTCCGATCGCTACCCCGTCCGGATGGGCGGCGGTTCGCCCGCCGTATGCAGGATCCCGATTGCGGCGCCGGTCCTGCACCTGCACGGCGATTTCGATGGATGCATTCTCCCTCGCACCGCCCAAGGCTCCGGTCGCTACGTGACGGGCGAATACGAATGGCACGTCCTCGAAGGTGTCGGTCACTTCCACGCAGAACGAGGTCCCAGAGACAGTCAGCGGGGAGCTGATCCGCTGGGCCAAGCTCGGCTGAGGGCGGCGACGGCCACGCCGGCGGCAGCACGCCGACCCCAGCGCTATGCCGGCTACCGCGAGGTTCTGTCGGCGGATCCGGGCCGGGATCTCGGCATAGGGCGTCGTCGTGAACGACACCAGCTCGTATCTCGACAGGTACCGCCCGGGAAATCGCCGCTCGAGAGCGTGCTCAGCCCAGGTGCGCGCTCGGAATATCGGAGAGTTCACTCGGTCCCGCATTTCCACGAAATTGTCGAGCGCCAGATCGGCGATGACGTCGGTGTTCTCCTTGCGTCGTTGCTGATAGGTGATGAGGGCCCGATCCCAGTCGCTCATGCGCCTCGGAAAGGCGTCGGTCGATCTCAATGCAGTCCTCGAACGCACAGTTCGCACCCTGCCCGAAGAACGGGACGATGGCGTGCGCGGCGTCTCCGACCAGGGCGAGGATCGATTCAGCGCCATGTATCACCCACGGCCAGCACCGAACCGTGACAAGCGAGCCGATCGGATTCAGCGCGTAGTCCTCCGACGAGCGTCGGCATGAGGCCGACGACGTCGGGATACACGCGTTCGAAACAGTTGCCGCAGCCGGTCTGGAGGAGCGAGTTCCGCAAAGCTGCCCGGTCCGAACTTCTGGCCAGAACAGGGTGCAGGTGAACGATCGATCGAGGTTGGGCAGCGCAATCATCATCGAACCGCCCCGCGGCCAGATATGCAGCGCATCTGGATCCAGCGCGAACTCGCCCTTCCGCGCCGGGATGGTGAGCTCCTTGTACCCGTGCTCGAGGAAGTCCTGTCCGAGATCGAATTCCGGCGTACCCGTCCAGGGCGGACAGGTCGCGCTTGTATGCGCCGTCGGCGCCCAGCACGACCTCGGCATCGGCGGCACGGTTCCGGCGTCTGTCGAACGTCAGGCGTCCGGTGCCGGCGTCGGCTGACTGGAGGCGATGCCCGAAAGCACAGCCGGACGCCCGTGCCGTGCCCTCGGCGGTATCAAGAAGCGACTCGTTGAGCTGCGCCCGGCTGATCGAATTGATCGCACGCGTGCCGTCGGCGCTGTATGGCCGGAAGCTGGTCTCGGCCGTTGATCGAGTGGATCATCCGGCCATGCATGGGCAGTGCTTGAGCCAGGGCATGCTCGCGCAGACCGACCTCCTCCAGCGCGGCCAGGCCACGAGCTGAGATGGCCAGATTGATCGACCGCCCGCGTTCCGCGCCAGCCAGTCGCGGGTCAGGTCGTCGCTCGTAAACGTCCACCGGCACGCGACGACGGCCGAGAAGCGTCGCGAGCAGGCAGCCAGCCAAGCCGGCTCCGACGATTGCGACTCGGCGTTCAGCTTCCATGAGCGTCCAGGACATTCGCCAACGAGATCGCTGCTCGCAGGCAGTCGGTATAAGTCGAGTACATCGGCACCGGTGCCAGCCTGATCACGTCCGGATGCCGGGCGTCGGCGATCACGCCGTGCTCCGAGCGCAGCCACGCGCTGACGTCGTCGGCGGACAGTCCGCTGATCAGCACCGACAATTGCGCGCCACGCTGGTCGGGATCACGCGGGGTGATGACCCGCATGGGCCGGTCCACGCACACCTCGTCCAGCATCGATTCGAGATACCGCGTCAGCCGTACGCTCTTCGCGCGAAGTGCCGTCATGCCGACAGCGTCCGAACATTTCCAGCGAGACGAGCACCGGGGCCATCGCCAGGATCGGCGGGTTGGAAAGCTGCCAGGAATCAGCCAGTCGGAACCTCATCGAGCCACTGGGTTCATGCGGAAACGCGTCGCCGGATTTCGTGCTCCACCAGCCGCTGAGCTTCGGCAGCGTGCGATCAGACAGATGGCGTTGGTGGACGAATGCGCCCGCAGCGGCGCCGGGCCCGCTATTCAGGTACTTGTAGCGTGCACCACGCTGGCCCAGTCGACTCCCCACTCGTGCAGTGACAGCGGGACGTTGCCGGCGGCGTGCGCGAGGTCCCAACCCACGACCGCACCGGCCGCATGCCCGGCGCGGGTGATCGCGCGGATGTCCAGCAGCTCGCCGCTGTAGTAGTTCACTCCGCCGAGCAAGATCATCGCGACGCGTTGTCCCCTCGCGGCCGAGGTAATCCACAATGTCCTCGCTTCGCAGCGCGTACTCGCCCGTCCGCGGCCGGAGCCGGATGACAGCCTCGTCCGGATCGTGGCCATGCCAGGTGGCTTGACTGCGAACAGCATAGCTATCCGATGGGAATGCGCTGTCCTCAATGAGGATTCCGTATCGGTCCGACCGTCGGTCGGTAGAAGCTCGTCATGAGCAGGTGCAGGTTCACCGTCAGCGAGTTCATCATCACGGTTTCCGCGGGCAACGCTCCGATCAGCCGAGCGGCCGGATCCCGCAGCAGCTCGTGATAGGAGACCCATGGCCGCGCTGCCTCATGGTGGCCCTCGACGCCGAGTCGCGACCAATCGTCGAGCTCTTCTTCTAGTCGGCGACGGGTAGCCACGGGCTGCAGGCCAAGCGAGTTTCCGGCGAAGTATGCGCACTCCGGAAGAGCGCCGCCCGGCCACGGCGGCACGTGGAATTGGTCTCGTCGGGCTCAGGCACTTCGTCCTGAGCATCAAGGTCCGCTGCGCGCTGTGCCTCCGAATCGAGGGTGATCACGATTGCACCACGGACGCACCGAGGAAGACTTCGGCGTTGTCCCGCAGGATCTGGTGCCGCTCCGGCTCGTCCGAGGAAGGTGGCCTGTCGCACGACCTTGCCGGCCGGACGCTCACCTAACGGATACGGATAGTCACTGCCGACGACCACCCTGTCGACACCCACGGTATCGACGAGGAAGTCGCAAGCGCCCGCTCATCGAAGACCACGGAGTCAACGTAGAACCGCCTGACGTAGTGCGATGGAGGTTCGGCTGACGTGCCGATGATGTCGTTGCGAGCCCGCCAGGCATTGTCCATCCGACCTAGCCAAAACGCGAACGATCCGCCGCCGTGAGCGAAACAGATACGTAGCGATTCGTCGACCTGGTCGAATACGCCACCGAGGATCATGGCCAGGATAGACAGGTGGGTCTCGGCGGGCATCCCAGTGAGCCACCGCGCCATCCATCGATTCAGTCGGGGCGACTCTGGCATATCCCACGGGTGGACGAACACCGGAACGCCCAGGCGCGCGCAGTGCTGAAGGAAGGTGACGATACCGGCGTCATCGAGATCCCGGTCGCCGACATGGTTGCCGATCTCGACGCCGCGATGACCGTTAGCAACGGCAGCGTTCGACCTCCGCACACGCTGCGTCTGGATCCTGCAGCGGAACCTGGCAGAACGGCAACAACCGATCCGGTTGGGGAGCACAGATCTCGAGCGCCAGATCATTGAAGACGCGAGCGATGCGGGTCGCCTCATCCGCAGCGTGCGCGTAGGGAGAAGAACGCCGGCGTGGGCGATACCGCTTGGATGGCAACCCCATCCTTGTCCATATCGCGTCAGCCGATCATCGGCGTTCCAGCAGGTGGCCTGGATGCGGCGAAATTCCGTTGTGCCAAGCATGATCATCGCATCGGACTCAGACTCGATTCGCAGCCAAAGTGTCAGCTCCGGGCTTCCCCGGCAGCTCTGGCCACCCGCACGGAACGTAATGCGTGTGCAGGTCTATCAGTCCGTCCATGCGGGCGGTCTCAGCCCTTCCCCGGGTGCACGGTGCCGCACTTCGGACAGGTACGGGCTTGCACATCGTCATAGAACGCGGCGAAGACCGGCGGGAGATCAACGACGATGTCGCGTACCTGCAGCTCGACCTCGTGTACGAGCGCGGAACAATTCCCGCAGTACCACTGGAACTTCTCCAGCGTCCCCTCTTCACGGATCCGTTCGATGACCAATCCGATCGACCCGGCTTCGGGACGCTGCGGCGAGTGCGGGATGTTTCCGGGCAGGAGCCAGGTGTCTCCCTCGCGGATGTGCACGGTTTGCGGGCCGTCCGTCATCAGGTTGACGTGCATATTCCCTCTGAGCTGGTAAAACCACTCCTCGTACGGGTCGACGTGGAAGTCCGTGCGCGCGTTGGGACCACCCACGACCATGCACGATGAAGTCGTTGCCGACGGCCATGGTCTTGTTGTTCACCGGTGGCTTGAGCAGGTGCTCGTTGTCGCTGATCCACTGCGTGAAGTTGATCGGGAACGGGATGGTGGTCACAACGGCTCCTTCTCCGGTAGCTCCGCGACGCCTTGCATCTCGATCAGTAGGTGTGGGTGCGGAAGCTGGTGGACGGCCACGGTTGTCCGGGCCGGGCCGGATTCATCGAAGTACTCGGCGTAGACGGCGTTGTAACCGCCGAAATCGTTCATTGACACGAGGAACGTCGTCACCGACACCAGGTCCGTCAGCTCCGCGCCGACCTCCGGAGAATGTCCTGGATGTTCTCGATCACCGCGCGGGTCTGGGCCCGGATATCCAAGGTGGCCGTGCCCAGGGCATCGACGTCGGCGCCGACAATCGTATTGTCCGGACGCCGCGCGCTTGTACCGCTGACGTAGGCGAATCCTCCGGCGAGCCGTACGTGGGAAAGCGGCCCCGAGGCGTGGCCTTGTCCGGCAACGTTCGTGCGCGCGTCACAGCTGAACACAGACGTTGGTGGGCTCGGTATAGAACTCGAGCGAGAAATCCCCGCCCTCGCGGCCGATTCCGGATAGTCCCACGCCGCCGAACGGCGAGCGCAGATCACGCAGGAACCAGGTGTTGACCCACGACATGCCGACGCGCATCTGCTGAGCAACCCGGTGGCCGCGCGACAGATCGGTGGTCCATACCGAGGACGCGAGGCCGTAGTCGGTGTCGTTGGCCAGGGCAACAGCTTCTTCCTCGGTGTCGAAGGGCACCAGCGCGGCAACTGGCCCGAAGATCTCCTCGCGCAGCGGCCGGTCGGCGTTTGTCAGCCCAGTCCAGAGCGTCGGCTCTATCCACCAACCGCCATCAAGCTCGGCGCCCATCTCCGGAATCCCCCGCCCACAAGGATCTTGGCGCCGATTTCATCGGCCAGCCGGTAATAGGACAGCACTTTCTCGCGCTGCTCGGCCGAGATCAACGGGCCGGTGGTCGTCGCCGGATCCGACGGACGGCCGAGGCGGAGGTCGCGGGCGCGCTGGGCCAATCCGTCGGCGATCTCGTCGAAGATTGGCCGCTGGACATACAGCCGCTCCGTGCACAGACACACCTGGCCGGTGTTGGCGAAGACCGAGCGAGTGACACCGTCGAGCGTCATGTCCAGGTCGGCGTCGGCGAAGACGATGGCCGCGTTCTTCCCACCGAGCTCGAACGAGACGGGCTTTACCCGCGGCGCCACCGCAGCCATGATCCGAGACCCGGTCGCCGAGGATCCGGTGAACGTCACCCCGTCGACTGCCCGGATGGGATACGAGGAATTCCCCGCCGAGTCGGGTCCGAACCCGTGGACGACGTTGTATACGCCGGGCGGCACCCCGGCCTCAGCGCAGACCTCCGCCAGCAACGTCGCGGTCGATGGCGTCTCCTCGCTCGGCTTGACGACAACGGTGTTGCCGCATGCCAGCGCCAGGTGCGACCTTCCAGGTGAGCAACAGGAGCGGGAGATTCCACGGCACGATCACCGCGACGACGCCGAGCGGCTTGCGGATCGCGTAGTTCAGGGCCCGTCGACCGTCCGGCAGCTCGGTCAGGAACGAGGGCAGGCCCGCCGCCGCCACGGTGTCGGCAAACACCCGGAAGTTGGCGAGGGCCCGGGCCACGTCCAGCTCACGGGCCTGCTGCTGCGGCTTGCCGGTATCGGTGGACTCGGCGACGACGAACTCCTCGAACCGGTCCTCGATCCGATCCGCAACCCGTCGCAGCAGGGCGGTGCGCTGCGCCACCGAGGTGCGTCCCCAGGAGCCGTCCAGCGCTCGGCGGCCGGCGTTCACCGCGCGGTCGACCAGCCCTCGGTCGGCCTCGTCCACCGTCGCGCTGGGCTGGCCGTCCACGGGATCGATCTTCGTCCACGACGACCCGTCGATCGGCGCGGCGAAATCACCGGCTACGAAGTTTCGTATCGCGCGCACATCTCCGCCTCTCCGGGGCGGCGCACGTGCGGCTGTCGAACGCACCGGGGCTCGCCGCCGATCAGGCGAGCATATGCCGCTCGGGTCGGTCAGGTGCCCATCACTCGGTTCCCGATGATCTTGGACTTGTGGTCAAATAGGCCCGATAAGTCCAAGATCATCGACACTGGAGCTGGCGGCTCCGACACGTGCTCGGACGAGGTGGCGCATGGCAGTACCGATTCCGCGACCGCGGGACGTGGTCTCGGTCGTCCGTCAGGGCTTCAGGCGATCGAATGGACGATCATGCTCGTGCCGCGGATTGCCGTCCTGATTGGCGAGATCGAGATAATTGCGGCGCGGATCAGCACGGTGCTGAACCAGGTCGAGCTGACCGAGCGACGGATCAGCTCAGTGGTCGCCGGTATCGAGCAGACGCAAGAGCGAGTGGTCGCGGTAGTAACCCGCGTCAGCCAGACGGTGACACGGCTATCGACGTGATCGTCGCCGAAGCAGCGCTCCTCACGAGGCGGGCCGCGCCGTTGCTCGACGCTTACCAGCAGCCGCTCGAGCAGCTCCAGCCAATCGTGGCGCGGCTCTCGGAAACCACCAGCCCGGCCGAGGTAGACGCGATGGTGGCGCTGCTGGATACGTTGCCCGACGTCGCGCACAAGCTCGACCGTGACGTCCTCCCGGTACTCGACACGCTGGGTACGGTCGCACCCGACCTGCGTGATCTGCTGGACGTCTCGAAGCAGCTGAACGTGATGCTCAGCGCCATTCCAGGTCTCGGACGGATCAAGAAGCAGATCGACGAGCGGCAGGAGCAGGACGACGCGTATCGCGCAGACGCCGAGCCGCCGAGCGCACCGGATCGGTCTGGTTGACGACCACTCACCGACCCGCCTCGAACAGGCGCGTCAAGAAATTCGACCCATCCGCGCCGATACCAGCAGGAAGGGGTCTAGCGTCAACACATGGCGGTCTTCGCCGATCGCGACGACGCGGGCCACGCGCTCGTGGCGCCCGCTACGTCAGTTGCTCGCCGAAGCCGAGCCTGCCGCTGACCGGCCGATCTTGCTTCCGCTCCCCCGCGGCGGCGTCCCGGTCGCGGCGCGTATCGCGGATGAACTGCAACTGCCCATGTATGCGCTGCCGGTCCGCAAGGTTGGTGTTCCGGGCCACGCGGAGCTCGCCATGGGCGCGCTGGCCGGCCTCGGTGACACCACCGAGGTCATGCGGCACCAGGGTGTCATCGAGGCTTGCCGCGTGCCGCCCGGAGCGGTCGAATCCGCCATCGCCACGCCGAGTCCGACGCCTTACGCGTATTGCTCCGCCGGTACTACGGCGACGGGCCGGCACCGGACCTCGGTGGCCGGTTCGCGATCATCGTCGACGATGGCCTCGCCACCGGCGCCACGATGACGGCGGCAGTGCGCCTAACCCAGCGAGTAGGCGCTCGACGCGTCGTCGTCGCCGTTCCGGTCGGGTCGGCCAGCGCCCGGCGGCGACTCACCGAAGAAGCGGACGACGTCCTATGCCTCCGCGAGCCGGTGCCGTTCAGCGCGGTGAGCGTGGGATACCGCCGGTTCGGCCCGCCGTCCGACCAATCCGTGCTCGATGCACTGCGCCGGCATGCCGAGTCGGCGTGAGCTCATCAGCCGATGTGGGTGCGAACGTCGAGCAGTTCCGGGAAGAAGGTGAGGTCCAGCGCCGCGCGCAGGAACCCGACGCCCGACGAGCCGCCCGTACCGCGCTTGTAGCCGATCAGGCGCTCGACCGTCTTCATGTGGCGGAATCGCCATAGCTGGAAGCTTTCCTCGACGTCGACAAGCTCCTCACAGAGTTCGTACGCCGCCCACTGAGTGGCCGGCTCGGCGTAGATTGTCTCGATCACAGAGACTAATTCCTCGCTGCGCTGGTGCGGCAGAGACCAGTCCCGGTCGACGCTGGACGCAGGAACCGGGTACCCCTGCCGGGCGAGATAGCGCAGGAATTCGTCATAGAGACTTGGCGCCTCCAGCACCGCTCGGAGCTGAGCTTGTCCGGCAGGGTCGTGAGCGAACACAGCCAGCATCTCGGCGTTCTTGTTGCCCAGCAGGAACTCGACGAGCCGATACTGCAGTGACTGAAAGCCAGAGGCGTGACCGAGCACCCCCGGAACTCGGCGTACTCGCTCGGCGTCAGCGTCGCCAACACCGCCCACTGCTCGAACAGCTGCCGCTGGATCTGCTTGACCCGGGCCAACGCCTTGAGAACCGGGCCGGTTTCGTCAGCAGCCAGATGCGAAACGGCCCAGTGGAGCTCGTGGACCACCAGTTTCAGCCACAGCTCGGACGTCTGGTGCTGGATGATGAACAGCAGCTCGTCGTGATGCTCGGGACGACTCAACGGTCGCTGAGCTGACAGCAGCAAGTCCAGCTGGAGGTACTCGGCGTACGTCAGCTCGCCACGCAGATCCGTTCGGACTCCCGGCTCGATGCGCCGACGATTGGGTGACTCGTCCACGGCGGCCACCCTACGGAGTGCATGCACTGGTCGAGACCGGCGCCGTAGCAGTTTGCCCAGCAGCGGCGTCGGACGCTACTTCCGCGTTCGTGAGCACGAAGCCGGTATCGGGCGAGTCCCGTGCGGTGGCAAAAACGATGCCCAGTACCCGACCTTTTGTGTCGATCAATGGTCCGCCGGGTTGCCGCTACGAACCAGCGACCGGATCGCATACACCTCTCGCCGCACGGACTGAGTGCCATAGATGTCCTGACCGATGATGGTGTTGCGGCTGCGGATGCGCGCTGTCTCGGCGTCGAATCCGCGGTCCTCCGGATAGCCGAGAACGACCGCGTCCGCGTTGGTGACGGCCGGCTTGGGAGCGAACGGAAGCGGCCGCGCCGACAGACCTGGAACGAAAAGCACGGCGACGTCTCGACGCGGGTCGAACAGCACGACATGCGCGGTCAGGAATGCGTGCCTGCCTCGAGCTGGACGGCGTCCGTGCCCGCGACGACGTGCGCGTTGGTGAGCACGTGCTCGGGCGCGTACACGAAAGCGCTGCCCTCTATGCCGCGCTCGCATGACGCCGCGTCGCCCCGGATCTTGTAGACCGACCCCCGCGCGCCGGCGACCGCCGGGCTATTCGCCAGGGCGGCATTGGGCGGCGGGACATCGACAATGCGGGTTGAGTGGAGGTCGCCGAGCACCGGCGGGAATCCGCTGCGATCGACGAATTCGCGCAGCGACGAGTAGACGTTGCGTACCGAGTTCGGCATCACGCCGTCGATCTCGCGCACGATCGTCGACTGGTCGACCGCTCGAACCAGGCTCGGGTAGGGCGACGATGCCAGCGGCACGGCCACCATCCACGCCACCAATAGGACGGACAGCACGCCGAGCAAGCCGCCGATCCCGGCGTCGATCGATCTGATCGGACGCCACGTGATCCGCGACCGCAGCCACCACCCAAGGCGGCCCAACGCAACCTGGAGCAAGATCGCGCAGAGCAGGACGCAGGCGACCGCAACTCCTACCTGCGCTCGGCCGCTTGCCAGGTGCGAGCTCACCGGACGGGCGATCTGGGCGCCGATCAGCGCGCCGCCGAAAAACCCAACGAGAGAGAACGCACCTACGACGGCGCCGTTGCGAAAGCCCGAAACGGCGTAGAGCGCCGCTACCGCGACGATGATCCAGTCGACGATCGTCATGGCGGCGTCAGTTCGGCAGCACGACGAGCGTGCCCGTCTGCCCCAACGCCTGGTGGATGGTGCAGACGAATTCATATCGCCCGGGCGAGGGAGTGGTGAACGTGCTCGAGACGGTCTGGCCGTGCGCCACGAGGGAACTCGATCGCCGGGAAGCCGACGACCTGCAGATCGTGCGGAGCTCCCTTTCCCTTGTGTTCCAAGGTGATGGTCACAGTCCCTGGGTGGACGGTGACGGTCGACGGCTCGAACCGGTAGCGGTCATCAACGACGATGGTGACATTCTGCTGACCGTTGACGACCGATGCCGTCTCCGATCCTGTGTTGGGCCGGCGCTGGATGGCGTTCTTCGTGTTCGAACAGGACATGAGTGCCATGACGACGCCGACGAGCGCAGCGGCGGCCACGACATGATCGCGGCCCGACGTCGTGGTCACGTTTCGAAGGTACCCAGCGTTTCTGAAGGCATCGGGATTGGGCGCAGGGCTCCGCGATCCCAGTCGCGCGCCCATCCGCCCAGTCGCAACAACCCGTCGATGAGCGCCGCGGTGAATCCCCAAACAAACAATCCACCGGCGGCGAAGGCTGGCCCGACGAACCGGACGGGTGCATCACCTGGAAGCGATTCGCCGGTTCTGCGGAGCTCCGCAACCGGGACGATCGCCACCCCGGCCACCTCGGCCGCGTCGACCACCCGAACCGGATGCGGCCGGGCCCACCACGCCAGCACCGGATGCACGATGTAGCCCGACGGAGGTAGATACAGCGACGGCAGGGTGGCCGCGACCACGACCGTCGCCGGATCCAGTCCCACCTCCTCGTGCGCTTCGCGCAAGGCGGTAGCTGCGGGATCCACATCGCCGGATCGACCGCACCGCCCGGAAACGCCACCTGGCCAGCATGCGTGCGCAAGCTCCGCGCCCGCTCGATGAGCAGCAGGCCTGGACCGTCCCCGGTATCGGACATCGCCATGAGCACCGCCGATTCCCGGATCCCCTCGGCTGAGGACGGGAACCGGGCGAGAAGTCCCATCGGTCGACCGCTCGAGCGGCGCGTACAAGGGTCCGAGCCACTCCGGCCACGACTCGTCGGACCGACCCGGCATCACAGGGTCTCGGCAACCTGCTCTGGCGTCTTCACCAGTGCCGCGGCGATCGTCGGATCGGTCGGGCCCCTCGCCGTAGGACGGCACCACCGGGCGAGCGAACACGCGCCGCATGCGGGTTTGCGGGCATGGCAGACGCGGCGGCCGTGCCAGATGACCCGATGGGACAGAATCGTCCACTCCCTCGCGCGGAATGAGTAGGCCGACGGCGGCTTCGACCTTCACCGGATCAGTCTCGCGTGTCCATTGCCAGCGGCGGCTCAGTCGGCCGAAGTGCGTGTCGACCGTAATGCCGGGGATGCCGAAGGCGTTCCCGAGCACCACGTTGGCGGTTTTGCGTCCGAATCCGGGAAGGCTGACGAGATCCGCCATGCGGTTGGGCACCTCACCGTCGAACCGTTCGACCAAGGCCTGACCCAACTTGATCAGCGACGTCGTCTTGTTTCGGAAGAACCCGGTCGTCCGGATGAGCTCTTCCAGCTCCGCCCGGTCGGCACCCGCGTAGGCGGCCGCGTCGGGATAGCGACGGAACACCGTCGGCGTGACCTCGTTGACTCGTTTGTCGGTGCATTGGGCGGACAGGATCGTCGCTACCGACAGCTCCAGGGGCGTGGTGAAGTTCAACTCGATGTGCGCGTCCGGATAGAGCATGGCGAGCTCGCGGTTCATGCGTCGGGCGCGTCGAGTGAGGGGCAAGGTGGCTCTCGGGCTGGGCAGTCATCGCGCGCCCAGCCTACGTATCCGCTCCGACGAGTGGCGACGTGCACGGTGTCGTGTCAGCTGCCGCGCTCAAGCGTGACTAGGCTGGGGAAATCATGGCTGGGCTGCTCGTGCTGCTGTTCCCCGTTGTGCTGCTGGGATTCATGCTGTTCATGCAGCGAGTCGAGGAGCCGCTGAACAAGATCGCCGTGGAACGTCAGATCGAGCAATTCCTCGATGATGCAAACTCCGACGAGCTCAACACATTGGTGCGGGAAGGCACCGACTCGGCGTTGAGCCGGTTCCGCCATCGCCTAAGCCTGCGCCGGCGCCGCCCGAACGGTCGACGACAGCTGCCGCCCGCGATCTAGCCCGTGGGCGACCGCTTGGGTCGTAGAATCCGCTCGACCTGTGATCACGCTCCAGCGCGCAACGGGGCGAGAGGAGCTGACGTGGACGAGGTGCTCCGCAAAGCAGGGACTGTTCCAGGGCGTTGATCCGGAGGACGCCGAGGCGCTGTCCGAGCAGTTCGAGATCTTCGAGGCGCCCCGCGGCACGATCCTGTTCCACGAAGGCGAGCCAGGCGACAGCCTATATATCGTGCTCGGGGGCAGAGGTCAAATTGGGCCGACGGTCGTCCGACGGCCGGGAGAATCTGGTGGCGATCATGGGGCCGGCCGATCAGTTCGGCGAGCTGTCGATCTTCGACCCAGGACCGCGCACCGCTACCGCCACCGTCGTCACGGACGCCCGATTGGCCCGGCTGCCCAAGCCGGCGTTGCAGAAGTGGGTGCAAGAGCGACCCGCAGATCGCCATGCAGCTGCTGCGGGTCGTCGCTCGGCGACTACGCCGGACAAACACCATGCTCGCGGACCTGATCTTCGTCGACGTCCCGGGGCGAGTAGCCAAACAGCTTCTCCAGCTGGCGCAGCGATTCGGCTCTGTTGACGGCGGCCAGTTGCGGGTCACCCACGACCTCACGCAAGAGGAGCTCGGCACAACTGGTCGGGGCGTCTCGCGAGACGGTGAACAAGGCCTTGGCCGACTTCGCCCAGCGCGGCTGGCTGCGACTCGGAAGGCAAGAGCGTGGTCATCCTCGGACCGCGAGCGGCTGAGCCGCCGGGCCCGCTGATCATTCCGGGCGCCTGCACGTCCCAGCGTCAGCGATCGCGCAAGTAAGCGAGTTGCGCCCGCACCGACAGTTCGGCGGCGGGCCACAGCGCCCGATCAACGTCGGCGTATACCTGCTCGACAATTGCCTCCGCAGTCGCGTCGGGGCCGAGCGCTCCGAGCGCTGCGCTGACTTGAGGCAAGCCGCTCCTCCCGGTGCGCCAGATACGCCGTAGCCGCCGCGCCGGCGGAGGAGTTCGGTCCGTGTCCAGGCAGCACGGTTGCTGGCCCGAGTTCCTGCAGCCGAGCGAGCGACGCGCAAGATAGTCGGCGAGGTCGCCGTCGGGGTAGGCGACGACCGTCGTCCCCTGCCCCAGGATCGTGTCGCCGGTGAGCACCATCGGAGCGTTGCCATCGTCGGGATCGAGTAGAAACGACAGCGAGTCGGCTGTGTGCCCAGGAGTGGCCCACACGCGTGAGCTCCAAACCGGCCGCGGACACCACCGCACCCTCGGCCAGGCCTTCATCCCCAAGGCTGTGCCGTGGGTCGAGCGCACGTACCGGCGCGCCGGTCAACTCGTGCAGCGCGCGCCGCACCCCCGCTGTGATCCACATGCCCGTGGAGTGAGGAGGATCGTGTCGATTCGAGACGCACTCGCCGCGACCGTCGCGAGATGGGTTGCATCGTCCGGGCCCGGATCAACGACGATCGCGCCTTCGGACCCAGGTGCGCGCAACACCCAGGTGTTGGTTCCGGACAACGTCATCGGCCCGGGATTGGCGGCGAGCACCACAGCAGCACAGGCCGCCACCGACCGGAGTTGCTCGTAGCTGCAGTTGCGCTGGTCACCGGGTCCGCCGAGGCAACGGCACCGCGGTGCCGTCCGGGAGGACGATGCGTCATGCCGTCGGCATCCCGCCGAAGCACCGGGGCCACCGGGGTCAGGTCTCGCGCATCCGCAGCGGCCAACACCGCGCTCGACCGTCGGGTAAGCGGCGACGGACTGCAAGACAGCGACGGTCGGCGGCGCGAGTATCCGCTCGCCACGCTCGCCCTCGGCTAACGCGGCTCGCGCCGGGAACCACCCGGCGGTCGACGACTCGCTCGTGAGATCGGCCGGCGTGGCTCCGTCCGGCAGGGCCGCCACAAAGAACCTGGTGTCGTAACGCCGCACCTCGCCGACGGGGGTAATCCACCGCGCCCACGGATGCAGGAGATCAGGCGCCACCCCGAGCTCCCGGTCGCGAAGAAGGTCACCGAACTGAATACGTCCGGTCTCGACATCTGCCGCGAGGATTGATAGCGTCGGGCACGCCTGCCGGCGGGTCGGTCAACAGCACGCCGGCCTCCTCGAAGGTCTCGCGTACAGCGGCTCCAACGAGCGCTCGCGCCACGAGCGCGTCGCACCCGAGACGCGCGGCGAGAACGTCTGGTGGCCGACCCGACCACGGCAACCCGGAATCCGCGGAATCGACTCGGCCGCCCGGGAAGACGGTGGTGCCTGCCGCGAAGACCATCTGGTCCACCCGGGTGAGCAGCCACACGTCAACTCCGTCGGCGCCGTCGCGCAAGAGCACGACGGTCGCCGCGTCCCGAATCGGAACCGGTTCGGTCACCGAATCTCCACCACGAGCTCGACCTCGACGGGGGCGTCCATGGGTAGCGCCGCGACGCCGACCGCCGACCGAGCGTGGGCGCCGAGGTCACCGAATACCTCGTGCAACAGCTCACTCGCACCGTTGACCACGGCGGGCTGGCCGGTGAAATCCGGCACCGAGGCCACGAAGCCGACGACCTTTCACGACCCGCGCGACCGCTGGCAAGCCGACGAGGGCATGCACAGCAGCCAGCGCATTCAGTGCGCAAATCCGCGCCTGACGGGCAGCAACATCCGGCGTGACGTCGGCACCAACCTTGCCACGCACGGTCAGTTTTCCGTCGACCAGCGGCAGCTGACCGGACGTATAGACGAAAGACCCGCTCGCGTACCGCCGGCAGGTAGGACGCCGCCGGTGGCGCCACGGGTGGCAACTCGATGCTGAGCTCGGCGAGCCGGTCCAGCGGCGAGTACGAGGGCAGAACCATGACAGCACCCTAAGCGGCACCGGCGGGCTGGCGCAGCGGACGTCGGACGACCTCCTACGCTGAACGGATGGCGACCGTTGCGCGCGCGGCCGCGCCACCCACAGTCGCCGGCATTCCAGCCACCGCTCGCCTGCACGTGGTCACGGGCAAGGGGGCACCGGTAAGACCACCGTGGCGGCAGCGCTCGCGATGGCCCTTCCGTCGGCGGCCGGCGCACGCTTGTGGTGGAGGTGGAGGGCCGGCAGGGGCTTGCCCAGCTCTTCGATGTGCCCGCTCTTTCGTACAAGGAGTCTCGGCTCAGCGACGACCGAGTGGCGCGGCGAAGTGCTCGGTCTGTCCGTCGGACGCGGAGCAGGCGCTGCTGGAGTACCTGGACATGTTCTACAGCTTGAAACGGTCGGCCCGTGCGCTACGGCGAATGGGAGCGATCGACTTCGTCACGACCCTGGCTCCAGGTCTGCGCGACATCCTGATCACCCGGCAAGCTCAAGGAGGCCGTCGGTCCGAACCCGAGATGGCTGGCCGCAATACGACGCAGTCGTGCTCGATGCGCCGCCGACCGGGCGGATCCGGCTATTCCTGGACTCAACCAAGGAGGTCGTCAAACTCACCAAGTTCGGGCCGATCCATCGGCAGAGCACCGGCGTGATCCAGCTGTTACACAGTGCGCAGACGGCAGTGCACATCGTGACACTGCTCGAGGAGATGCCCGTGCAGGAGACCATCGATGCCGCCCATGACCTCGCCGCCGCCGACTATCCCTTGGGTGCGGTCATCGTGAATCGGATGCGTCCGGCGCTGGTCACAGCGCGAGCAGGTGACAGGAGACGGCGGCGTCGACGTGGCGTCGCTGAAAGCCGGCCTCAAGATGGCGGGCGTAGCCACCGGATTGACCGACCCGCTCGCCCGTGAGATGAGCGAATATGCAGCCTGGCAGCGCGAGCAGGCCGACATTGCGGATCGGCTGGACTCGATCACGAGCACCGCGAATCACGCTGCCCGAGCTGACCTCACCGGTCGACCTCGGCGAGCTCATCGGAGCTCGCGAGCTGTTTCCCTGGCGAGGGACGTCCAGTGACATCTCGCGCACCTGCGCCCGCGCGTGCTCTCGACATGGACTCGCTCGTCCTGGACCGGGCGACACGCATCGTCGTCACCTGTGGCAGCGGAGGGGTCGGAAAGACGACGACAGCGGCCGCGATGGCGCTACGCGCCGCCGAGGCAGGACGCCGGACGGTCGTGCTCACGATCGACCCGGCCCGCCGGCTCGCGCAGGCCATGGGACTCACCGAGCTGGACAACACGCCGCGTCCGGTCAAGGACATCGACGAGAGCTCCGGGGGCGCACCTGCACGCCATGATGCTCGACATGAAGCGGACATTCGACGACGTCGTGTCGGCGCACTCCACGCCGGACCGGGCCGAGGAGATCTTCGCCAACCCGTTCTACCAGGCGCTGTCGTCATCCTTCGCCGGAACCCAGGAGTACATGGCGATGGAGAAGCTCTCTCAGTTGCGCAGAATCCGACGAGTGGGATCTCATTGTCGTCGACACTCCGCCATCCCGATCGGCCTTGGACTTTCTCGACGCCCCTGAGCGACTTGGCCGATTCCTCGACGGTCGCATGATTCGGCTGCTTGCGGCGCCGGCCCGCGCCGGGGGCCGCGCGTACCTCAAGGTCGTTACCGCAGGTCTTCTCGGTGTTTTCCAAGGTCCTCTCCAAGATCCTCGGCGGCGAGCTGCTCTCCGACGTGTCGGCGTTCGTGGCCGCGCTCGAGACGATGTTCGGCGGCTTCCGGCAACGCGCCGAGCACACCTACGAACTGCTGAAGGATCCGGGCACAGCATTCGTGGTCGTGGCCGTACCGGAACCGGATGCCTTGCGGGAAGCGTCATTCTTCATTGCCCGGCTGCGAGATGACCACATGCCGCTTGCCGGTGCTCGTGGTGAACCGAGTACATCACACCGTCGATCACGTCGCTGGAATCTGCGTTCGCCACCAGCGCCGCCGGGCTGGAAGCCGCAGCGGATTCCTCGCCGGAGAAGCGACAGCGGCAACGGGCGGAACAGCGGGTGATCTCGGCACGCGCGGCCGCGGCCGCAGCTGGCCGAGACCGCTCTGCGGGTTCACGTCGAGCAGGCGACAGCAGCCGACCACGATGTCCGCATGACGCGGCGGTTCCCGTGGCGGCACACCCGGATGTCCGCGGTGGTGTCGGTCCCCGCCCTTTCTACCGACGTCTCACGACCTCGACGGACTGCGCGAGATCGGTAGATTGCTCGCGTCATGAAACGACCACATACCGGACCACTGACGTCTCTACCGTATTCTGAGTCCCCGTGGCCAGCTCCCCCGCTCGTCCCAACCGCGCGAGCACCGATCGCGAAGCTGATCGGCATCGTTGCCGTTATGGGCCTGCTGGCCGCCGGGTACTGCTTCCCGTACGCTGGCGGCTTGGGCCTGGCTGCCAACCACGAGGCCAGCAAGTTCCTCGACCAGCCAGTGCAACCTGATCGAGACCCCACCACCGCAGAAGACCATCCTGTACGCGCGGACGGTCATACGGTGATCGCCGAGCTGTTTCAGGAGGACCGGCAACCGCGTCCCGCTCAGTGAGGTGCCGACCTACCTTCAGCAGGCGCTGATCGCCACCGAGGACCGGCGCTTCTACTCGCATCACGGCGTGGACATGCGGGGCCTGCTGCGTTCGGCGTTCTCGACTGGGAGCGGCAACACGCAGGGGCGGCTCCACCCCAACGATGCAGTACGTCAAGCAGGTTCGGTACTACCAGGCCAAGACGGACGCCGAGAAGCAGGCGGCAATCGATCAGAACCTCAACCGCAAGATCGAGGACGCTAGTGCGCCATGGACATCGAGCGGCGCGAGTCCAAGGCCCAGATCCTGCAGAACTACTTGAACATCGCGTTCTTCGGCGAGAACTCGTACAGCATTCAGACCGCTGCGCAGACGTTCTTCAACAAGCCGGTCAGCCAGCTCACGCTTCCTGAGGCCGCCCTGCTCGTCGGCGCGGTGCGCGCACCGGCGCAGTACGACGCGTTCGACAACCCGGCTGCCGCGGCGCCAGCGGCGCAACGAGGTCATCCAGAACATGGCCGACGTCGGCGACATCACCCCTGCTCAGGCCGCGGTGTACAGGGCGACACCGGTGAAGCTCGCCACCGGAGACAGCGCCGCCGGTCCGGCGGGGTTGCTTCAATGCGAACGCCAACATCAAGAATGTGGGTTTCTTCTGCCAGTACGTGACGAACTGGCTCACCTCAACGGGTGGGCTGTCCGACACCGAGGCTGAACACCGGCGGCCTTCGAATTGTCACGCACGCTCGACGACAAGGACCTGCAGAACGCCGCGCAGAACGGGCTCTGGGACAGCGATGCCTGCCCAGCTCGCCGGCGACCGCGATCGCGCCCCAAGTCGATCCCCAGAACGGCGAGCGTCCTCGCCATGGTCACCAACAAGGAGTACGGGCCCACGCCTGACGGCTGAAGCACTCGTCCGCGAACTTGTTCACGGACGCGAGCGCGCAACGCGGCATCGACCTACAAGTACTTCAGCCTGATCGCGGCTTTGAAGGCCGGCGTCGATCCGGACGCGTTCACGCTGCAGACCGCGAATCCTTATCTCGCGACCGGATGCGGCGCGACCACGGCGATCCAGAACGACAACGACAGCATCCCGAGCGTTGACAACCTGCGCGACGCCACCGTCCGGTCCGAGCAACACCTACTTCATCGCCCTCGAGGAGAAGCTGTTCCAGGGCTGCTGACCTCTCGCCAATTGCTGGGCACGGCGCAGAGCCTGCGGGATGACGACGCTGAACCAGCAAGTGGGGAACGACCCGAGCCAGACGCTCGCTCGTCGCATCATCACCCAGCGCCAGTTCGGTTTCACGATCGGCACTTACGCGACCAGTCCGCTGCAGCTCGCCGGTGCCTATTCCACGATCGGCAACGACGGCGTGTTCTGCCCGCCCGCCCCGGTGCAGACGATCAAGGATGACGCCGGCCAGCCGTTGCCCGTCCCGCGCAAGCCGTGCTCGAGGCAGATGACGCCCCAGGTTGCCCGCGAGGCCGCGAATGTCCTGATCGGCGACTCCTCGGGGCCGCGCACTGCAGCGAGCGCCGTATCAGGCCTACAACGCGGCCGGCGGCAGTCCAGTGGCCGGCAAGACGGGCACTCAGAACGCCGCGTCGCCGACCACGGACAACGCCGCGATCTGGTATGTGGGCGTGACGCCCCAGCCTCGCGGGCGCCATGGCGGTATACAACCCGCAGAGCCCGAGCGGCTCGCTCAAGGGCGTGCCGGGTGCGGCAGATGGCCAGGCGCAGGGCGTCAATGCGGCGGCGTTGTGGTTGGACGCCGCCCAGTCAGAAGCTGCTCGGCTCACGATGGGAGTGGCCGGGCGTGAACGACGTGCCTGATTCCATTCCGGTCACCCGGGTGACGAACCAGCCCCTCGACCAGGCCACCGCTGCGCTGACCGCGCAGGGCTTCAAGGTCGTCAACTTCGGGCAGCTCTATCCGGGTGTGCGGTGTGGCTCCGCGGCGCCGTACGACACCGTCGCGTACTACTCACCGAAGGTGGCCGTTCCGAGCACCAACGATCACGGTCTGCTTGAGCAACGGTCAGCAGCCTTACGCGCCGCCGCCGCCACCACCTCCACCGTCCACCTGCGCCTCGGCCGAGGAACAGCCAACCGGCACAGCAGCCCCCGCGACTGCGCGTGCCCGTGCCGTGCCAGTATTCCGCGTCTTCCCAATCCCAGGCGGTCCCGGCCCGCCGCGGGGATAGTCAGCTCGGCCGAGGCTGGCGGCGCGGTCGTCAGCACGGCTGGCTGGCGGCGCACGAGGTGCAGCTCGACAGCTGGCGGCGCACCTCGTCACTGACCCGCCGGCCGTCCGCCCGGCCAGCTACCCGCGGTTGCACCAGCTTCATGACGGCACCGAGTTCCCTAGGTTCGGTCGCACCGGCCTCGATGACGGCAGCTCGCACCAGGTCGGCGAGTTCCGCATCGTCCAGCTGCTTAGGGAGATAGCCCTCCAGCACTGCGCCTTCGGCCCGCTCCCGGTCCGCGAGCTCCGCCCGCCCGCCCTGGTCAAGGCGTCCGCCGCCTCCCGCCGCTTCCTCGTCTCCCTCGTGATCAGCGCTGCACCTCGTCGTCGGACAGCTCGCGTGCCGCAGCGCCGGCGACTTCCTCTGTGGTGATAGCCGCCAAGGTCATACGCAGTGTCGCGGTGCGAAGCTCGTCACGTGACTTCATGGCTTGGTTGAGATCGGACCGCAAACGCGCCTTCAGCGGAGGCATGACCTTACGGTAGCGAGGCTCACAGTCCGCTGAGCGCCGCGAGCTGGGCCTCCCGTTCGCCCGTAGGCTCGTAGCCATGTCTCGTACGTTCCGCACCGCCGCTGGTGTCGCTGGTCTCGGGGCGGCGACGCTCGCGGCACGGCGCGCTTGTCGAGCGCAACGCCTTCACTCTTCGCCGGTTCGATGTACCGGTGCTCCAACCAGGCTCCGCGCCGCTGCGCATCCTGCATATCTCGGATCTGCACATCACCCCTAACCAGCGCCGTAAGCAGCCAATTCGTCCGCGATCTAGGCGGAGTTACGCCCCGATCTCGTCGTCAACACGGGCGACGCGATCTCTCACGCGAGGGCGATTCCGGCCATCATGCGTTCGCTGGACCCGCTGTTCGCATTTCCGGGGTGTTCGTTCCCGGCAACAACGACTACTACGTCCCGCGGCTGAAGAACCCGCTCCGGTACTTCGTCCGCCGTCACGAACGGGTTCGCGGCGCCGCGCCTGCCCTGGACGGAGCTCGCGGCCGCCATGGAGGCATCTGGCTGGGTCGACCTCACGCACGTCCGTGCGGTGGTGAAGGCGGCCGATGTCGAGGTCGCGCTCGCCGGAACGGACGACTCACACCTCAAACGGGCCCGCTATTCGCTGATCGCTGGTCCGGCCGAGCCGGCGGCGGCCGTTCGTATCGGAGTGACCCACTCCCCGAACCGGCCCTGCTGCGATCGTTCGCACGAGACGGCTATGAGCTGGTACTCGCCGGACACACCCACGGCGGCCAAGTCCGGGTCCCGTTCGGCCCAGCGATCGTCACCAACTGCGGCATCGACGTGCGTCGCGCCGTCGCTGGCTGCACCAGTGGGACGACCAGACGTGGTTCCACGTGTGCTGCCGGCCTCGGCACCGGGCCCTATTCGCCCGTCCGGATCGCCTGCCGGCCTGAGGCGACGCTGCTGACCCTCGTCGCCCGCTGATCGCTGCCGTCGTTTGACGCGCTGGACTGCGCTCGGCTATGCTGGCTCGGTTGCTCAGGGCACCGATCCAGGGCAGCGGGTGTAGCGCAGCTTGGTAGCGCGCTTCGTTCGGGACGAAGAGGCCGTGGGTTCAAATCCCGCCACCCCGACCAAACGAAGTTTGAACCTACGTCCGTTTCTGCGGGCAAACGCGAACCGCCATTAGCGCGACAGAAAGTTCGAGATCGAATGCACGCCAATGGCGTTGAAGCCCACCCCGATCCGCTATCCCTGGTACAAGCTCTAACTGCAGCCCCAGCTCCCAGCGGGCCGCGTTTCTGATCCCGTTTTGGCGACATCGCGCGGTCCCCGCGAGGGAGGCTGGAATTTGGCCCGATCTTCCGCCCGACCGAGACGGTTCGTGCCAGCTCCGGCGGCGGATCCTGCCTGAGGCTGACAGCACCAACCGCCCGGAATGCTGGGGCGCGCTATGTCGCCCCAAGAAAATTTCGCTATTCGCTTTGCATCGCTTCGAGGTTGTCCATATCCACCCATCCGCTGGTGCATCGGGGTGATTCAAAGCTGCGACCGTGCTTCAGCCGCCCGCCCGTGGCGTTTATTTTTCGCTTGCGTCCTGGCGGGTCAACGTTTTCAGCGCTGGGTGTGGCGGTTGGGTTGCGGCTGTGGTAGTTCGTTTCGTCCGCGACCCCTGGGGGTCGGCAGCTCAATATCGCTGTCGAGTCGCGCGCAGCCCGCGTCGCTGTCGCCGGTAAACCGCATGGCCTCGGCGGCTCAGAAGGCTAAGGCGCTTCATTATGATTTTCACAGCTGTAGCCAGGATCTTCTCCCCACCGGCTGGGAGCAGTCGACGCCATATGGCTACCGCTGATCCGCATCGGCAGGCGTTCCGCGAGGTGCGTTAGCTCAGATTACATTAATTGACCGCGCCGCCGAGGTGCATTCTGATCGACTTCGCACCCAGGGATAGCCGATTTCTCCGCAGCGTTCAGTTTCCGGTCCAGGAGCGGTGGATTCTATATCGCCGCATTGCACAGCCCGAAGGCATCGCCATCGCCCCGAGACTGACCACAGCAGGTGGCGCTCGACTCAGTCGTGGTTGGGGCTATTTGGTCGATTCTGGTGCTCATCGCCAATCGCCTGGATCGGGCTGGGTGGCCAAGCCAACGTTATCATGATCTCCAGGCACCGCTGGCAACAGTGCGAGGGCGGCGAGCACGTCGCCATTCACATATCGAGTGGCTGATCGCCGGACCTGATCGAGGCTGGCGCCATGGTGAGCCGCTGCAGCCTCACAGTGCGCCGTTTCGATCCAGGAAGCTGTTGGTCGCTAAGGCTGCTAACTGCGTTGCCCAGCCCAGCTGGGAACCAGCTGGGTTCTGTTGTCGGATCCACAACACCCTGACCAGCTGACGGCGGGTTATAACCTTTTCGTCCCGGTTGATTATGTAGACAAACGCCCAGCGGTCAATCGTCACCTCTGAAGATCTACCCGTCGTACCGTAGTCAGTCGCAACAACTGGTGAGGTCAGCTTCAAAAACGCGAGATCTTATCTGGGCTGCTGGCGACGTTTTATGGTCAGCGCGCGCTTCGAAATATCGACCTGCAGATTCGAGTTCATGATCTACATCGGAACTTCAGAGTTACCTCGTTAAGGACTTGGTGGCATCGCCCCGCCCAGATCGCCTGGGAGGGGTAGGGCGGCGATGGCTCGACAAAGTGCGCGGGCCTGACCTGCGTGGCAAGACAACCGGGCACGCTGGCAAGCGGCGCCCGGAGCTGAGCGCTGCTAACCCAGATGCCGGTCTGGCTGATGGATCCCAGGCACGGCGGAAGTTAAGTAATTATATCAGCACGTGCGCCCGTCAATTCATGAACCGCAAGCGGATAGGCGTGGGTGGGACCGTCTACTCATGAGGTGAAATGCAGGCGACCATCATTATATGCTGTGGCAGCCGTGACCACACTATTTGGGCTAATTCCCACATAAGTACAAGGCCAGTTAGCCGTTTCATCGAACGCCTGCATCGTCAGCGGACCCCAAGGGCAGTCGAGTTCTACCTCAATTGAGCGCACTGGGACCGCGTGTGGCGTTGAGGAAGAACTGTTTACCGCCGTGGACTGATGACGGTCGAGGCTGCGGGGGGCAGTCACGCTGAGCTGCGGGTTAATTGGGCGACAACCGCTGACGACGGGTCCGGGACCGACGCAGACGTTAACATCGGTGATCGGCACCTGGGGCGCGATACCGATCCAGAACTATCACCGCTGGCGAATGGGGAGGGGCCCGTGGGTTCAAATCCCGCCACCAATTGAGCGCGCCCGAGAGAACGGTTTCGAGCAAGCCTGTTTCGCCTCGGGCTGCTGACTGCGCTAATGAAGAGGCCGGCGTGAAGCAGTCTGACCGCCATCTGACCTGGCAAACGCGTCTTCGCCAGTTCGTGGCGGCGTGCTGAACAGGTTCAGGTGAGAACCCGAGGAAGAGTTAATGATTAAAAGGCCAATCCTATATGGAAACTGCTCCGAACAATACGGAAACCGTGGGTGCCGAGTGCGAAGTGAACTGGGGCAGTGGAACACGGCCTAAGCAGTGCAAATATGGGCTTACTGGCCTACGGCACCGTGGCCGGGACACTGATGCGCCTCGCTGCGACCGGACCACAGCTGAGGCGAGGAGCCCTGACGGAGGCCGATGGGCCAGTGGTGCACGTCGATCGAGAGCGGTGCCACTGGCGAGGAGTTATGCGCCCGCAGCTGGCTGGCGACGCAAGAACAGTTCGACGCCACGAACGAGGTGCTGCTTCGCACCCCGGGCGCGCAACACACCCACGGATCCTGATGCCGTTCTCGGCACGCATCGCCGAGTGCGCACGCCCAGCTTTGCGGCCTCAGGCCGCGCAGATCTACCGCCCCTACGGCGACGAGTTCCGGTTGCCGAAGTGCGGTGGGGCTCACCGACGAGTGTTCGTCCGAATACCTGAGCGGTCACCCGATCGGCATGCTCGATCGACGAGCGCTCATGGGAAGGTGGGCATCGCCCGTAGAAGACCGATCAAACCGGGGACGTCCTCGCCGACCTCCGACTACGGCCGCTTCAGGCCTGGCAACGCATCGCGGCTTTCGGCACGCACCATTGGTCTCTCCTGCCGCAGCGGACGGCGAGGTCGTGGGGCTCTGACGGTCTGTGGCGCACCTAATGTCGAAGCCTTCAATCTGAGCACGCTCATCGCGGTCTCGTCGAACCACCTCTCGCGCAAAGCCGCACATTCGCCAGGCACACCATCGACCTGGTTCGCCGCGCTGGTTAATGCGCAGTTGCGGGAACTCGGGCCGCAAGGTCGATCTCGATGCGAAGGCACTCGCCGAGGTCGGCGAGGCGGTCAGTTCAAGTCTGGACCTCGACGAGCGTTCTTCGAGCCATCGTCATGAACGCCCAGACGCGCCGTACGGATGGCGCGCGCAGACCGGCGGGTCCGACGCGCGGTACGTCGAGCAGTGAGCGCCGATGGCTCGGTGCACCGCCTGCGGACCAGCGACGAGGCTTTCATGCGTCGCAAGCTTGCGCAGCACGCCTGGATTGAGATGGAGCTCGACCGACGCTCGTGGGCCGGGCGGCGCTCGAGCGGCGTCGACCGCTGCAGAGATCGGACCTCGATCCAGTGCAGATCTGGAACCCGCACCTGCAACTCGATGTACGACGACGGCTGGAGGTCCGTGCTCGTGGCGCCGATAAGCTTCGCCGCGGGCAAACCGTCGGGGCACCAGTCATCCGGGTCGCAAGTCTGTTCAGTTGAGAGTTCTCCGCGGGAACGATCGATTTTGCTCGAGACATATTCGCCAGCCAATCTGCTCGCACCATGCCACAACGCCCGCCTCCACCGCGCGTTGAGGCTCGGTCAGAAGGACGACACCAGCAGAGTGCCAGCCAGCACGGAGTCCGGGTTTCCTTGCCAGCATGTCCGACGAGCCTACGCACGATTGAACGCGGTGATCGGCTTATAGGCGGTGCTTCTGTGGAGCGAATGTTCCGAAGCGACATCAACGCCCGGCAAGAGGAGTACCTGCGTGACATTTGGACCGGGTAAGCTAACTTGGCTCGAGTTGCTGGTGAACAGAGATCCTCGACCTGGTCCAAGGTCGAGGCCGGACGCATGGAGCTCTGCGCCCTGCGTGTTCTCGTCGCTGCGACGCGATTGAGTAAGTGTGATGTTAGATGGTTCGCGATGCGTGCGGCGGCCCACAGTTAAAGATTCGCTCCAACCGCATCGGAGGCGCCGACGTGGGTCAAATCGAGGCCGACGAGCTGCGGTTCATTCAGATCGTGCTGAACCTGGTCGGCAACGCCGTCAAGTTCACTCCCTGACGGTGGCCGGGCATCCCGGGCCAGCGACGACAATGGACTAAACCAAACCTCGCAGTGACAGTGACTGACGATTTTGCCGGGCCAGTACTGCCGCTGCGGATCGGGAGCGCATCTTTCGAGTCCTTTCAGCGCTGGCGGGCGCGGGCCCGCACGAACGAGGAAGGTGCACCGGGCCTCCGGGCTGACGTTGTGCCGTTCGCATCGTCGAGCTTTGCGGTGACGCATCTGGCTGGAGAGCGAGCTGGGCCGCGGCAGTACTGCTTCGGCTTCGCCGTCCCGCTCGGCGAGGTCCGAGCCAGACCCTGTGCGGAGGAGCAAGGCGGACAGCCTCGTGGCCGTAGCGGGATCGAGGACGACCGCTCCTCTTCGAACTGTTCTCGGCGTATCCGAAGGGACCGGAGACAAAGCTTCGTCAAGGCGCGCGACGGGACGGACGGACCGGCACCTCGCAACGGAAACACACGCCCGATGCAGTGCTGCTCGACATCCGGCTACCCGGGATGGACGGATGGCAGGTGCTGCGCGCCATGAAGCGTCGACGGCGCGACAGCCGACATCCCGGTGATTGTGCTAATCTATCGTCGACGAACGCTCGCGAGGCATCGAGCTGGGCGCACTCGACTACCTGACCAAACCGGTGGCGGGACGAACTGCTAGGCACTTCGCGAGCCGGCGTGCCCATCGATCCAAGCACGACTCCACGCTGGAAGGCTTCGTGAGGACACGCATTCTAGTCATTGAAGACAACGAGAAGAACCTTAAGCCTGTACGCGACGTCCTCGAATACGCGGGCTACGAGGTCGTCCTTGGCGAAGACCGGTGAGGACGGCATCGACGCAGCGACTCGATGTGCGCCCGATCGTTCTGATGGATCTTCAGCTCCCGGGTATCGATGCATCGAGGCCTTGCGCCAGCTGCGGGAACTGGACAGGACCGCCACGCCGTGGTGGCGGTAACGGCGCTTTGCGATGCGCGGACGATTGCAGGCGACGAGTACTGATGCGGATTCGATGGCTATCTGAAAGCCGATCAGTGGCGCGACTTTCCCGATCAATTCGCGCATTCCCTCAATCGGGAGGCGTAGCGACGTGACTGAAGCCGCGAGTGCGACCTCGCCGAAGAGTCGCATCTGTCCTGGTCGTCGACGATCAGCCGCCGAACCTGCGCCTCATGGACGCGGTGCTCTCCCACGGGGATACAAAGTCGATCGCCGTCGAGTCGGGCCAAAAGGCGCATTGATAGCATTGAAGGAGTCGCCGATCGATCGCGTACTACTGACATCGTGATGCCCGGAATGGACGGCATGACGATGCGCGGCGAGATCCGTGCGGACGAGGCGACCGCATTCCTCCAGTCGTAATGATCACCGCCAGTGGTCCCCAGGAGAAGTTGCACGCATTAGAAAGCGGCGCCGACGACTTCATAACCAAGCCCTTCGATCAGGCCGAATTGATCGCACGGGTGGCGTCATTGTCCAAGGTGGAAGAGGTATCACGACACCGATCCGCCGACAGGCAGAGGAACTAGCCGCGTGGAATCGCGAACTCACAGAACGCGTCGACAGCCAGGTCGCCGAACTGCAAAGGGTCGGTCTGGCTAAGGCGCTTCCTTGCGCCACAGGTTGCCAACTTGGTACTGAGCGCTGGTGATGAGTCTGTTCTCGACAGTCACCGGCGCGAGATCGTTGTCGTCTTCTGCGACCTGCGTGGATTCACGCGATTCGCTGAATCGAGCGAGCCAGAGGAAGTGATGGCGGTACTCAACGAGTATCACGCGGCCCTCGGCGACCTGTTTTCCGCTTCGAAGGCACCTCTGGAGCGTTACCACTGGAGACGGGGGTGATGGTGTTCTTCAACGACCTGATGCCGTGGAGGCATGCGTTTCGCGCGCGGTCCGGATGGCGGTGGCAATGTGAGCAGAATCCGCGAATTGGCCGACGCCTGGGCCAAACGAGGCTACGACCTCGGCCTCGGCATCGGCGTCGCCCAGGGATTCGCAACTCTGGGCCGGATCGGATTCGAGGGCCGCTCGGACTACGCCGCGATTGAAGCGTCACCAACATGTCGGCACGCCTGGTGCACGGCGGCCGCGACCTGGCAGATCCCTGTCACCCAGCGGGTGTTCTCGTCCACAGAGTCATTCGCCGTGGAGACAGTGTCGGAGAGCTCACGCGTCCACGGGTTCAGCCAGTTGATCCGGTGCCTTCAGAGCGAAAGGGACTGACCAAGCGCGGTTGGCGACATGACCGGAATTGTCGACGACTTCAACGCGCCTTTGACGCTGGGTCGATGCTGGAGCGAGGTCGAACGGTACGCGAACGCTTCGACAGGCTACAGGCTCGAATGGCTGCGGTCTGGTCCACCATGCGTCTCAACCGGGCAGACGAGAGCGTTGTCGTGGTGCCATCGATAACCCTCGACCGTGCCGTCCAGTCCGGGGACGCTGATCAGGCCTATGAGGAGATTCCTCTTCCTCCTTCGTACCGCTCAGGCAGCCACAACTTCGGAATGATCGATGTGACGTCGATGCGGATCGCCCCGGAGATTGTGGAGCGCTGCCCGGCTTTGCTGCCCGGTGTGATCCCGAGTCACGCGCGATCCCGACTCACGTTGGTGTCGGTAGGGAAGATCTCGTCTGCCCGGTCATTGAGCGAGAAACGCCTCGCCCGACCTCGAATACTCCAACACATAGCGGACCTGATCCCGAATCCGAAGTGCTCACATCTCATCCCGTACAACACAACCGAACTCGAACGCGATGTCGCGATCCGTCTCGGGATTCCCCCATGTACGGCGCGGACCCGCGGCTCGCCGAACTCGGCACAAAGAGTGGCTGTCGGAAACTGTTCGAGGAAGTGGGCATACCCCCATCCGTTGGGGCCGAGGATCTGCACAGCGTCGAGGACGTTGCGGACGTGATCATGCGCATGCGCAAGCAACGTCCCACGATGAGCCAGGCGATCGCTCAAACTCTCGACGAGAGGCCCTCGGGGCCGGGCAACGGACTCGTCGATCTGCGCGGGTTGCCGGCGCCGGGCGAGGCTGACGAGCGGCGAGAAGTACTGAACGCGTGGCCAAGGTCCAGCTCGAGTCGCCCGACGCCTCGCGACGTTTACCTAGCGAAACTGACAGCGGGTGGCATCGTCGAAGAGCGGATCGTCGGCGCTGAAGTTCGCAGTCCGGAGCGTCCAGCTACGTATCACGCCCCACGGAGACGTCGGACCTCCCGTCAACGCACGATCAGCCGCTTGGCGGGCCAACGCGGACAGAGCTATCATGGGTTGCATGTTCCTCGCCGATCCGGCATACGCCCAGACGATCAGCCGGCACGACAACCGCCGCGGCCGAGCGTCTCGTCGCGCTGAAGGTACTGGGCCGATCTGCGCCGACTTCTGTCGTGGTTCGAGCGGCAGACGGCAGCTGGTCCGGCGCACGCGATCGAGCTAAACCTTGCGCAAGGGCGGCACCACCCACCCGTTCTCACACTGCAGTTCCTGGACGGACGGCAGATACGACCCGGACACCGCCTTGTTCATCGACATCGATCGGCGGAGAGCCTTGGCACCAGTGGCCACCGACCACCTCGAGTCGGATCGATTGAGGGCGCTGACGGTCTCGGACCTGTTCGACGTCATCGCGCGCCACGGGTTGCACTTTCATCAGGCCCGTCAGAGCGGCATCGTGTCTCCACATGATCAGCTCACTCACGGAATACGGCCGGGTCGGACTGACCGCGGTTGAGCTGACTCGTGCACAGGCCCAATCACTCTTACGAGCGTGCGGAGCGCATCCTCCTCCGACGAGACCACCGCCGCCCTACGCGAGGGCCAGATACGGATCTGATCGGCCGCGAGCTGAGTCTGCAGAAAGTCAAAGCAACCGCCAATCCGAGTCGGAAAGCACCGAAGCGGTCAGGATCGGCCAACAGAGAAGTTCACGCCGACGGACATTGCCGTCGACGCACTGCCCGGACTGCGCTAGCCAGATTCGGAAAGAGCCTGCGTTCAAATCCGCCACCCCCGACCGTGTCGAGGCCTGTCTCGGGACACCGCGCACGGGTGGTTCCCGCAGCAACGCAATGAACCTCACCCGGGGCGCTGGAGGCGAAGTGCTCGCCGTAGGGGGTGCCGGCGAAGTGCTCGCCTATCAGCCGGGACACGAGCAGCAGTGTGTTCCGGGGCCGGTAGTTGGCCACGATGTGCTGCGCCTGCCCGGCGGCGTTGCGGGTGACCAGGACGACGTTGCCCGAGCTGCTCGCCGCGGACCCGGGCGGTGTAGTCCTCCAGGAAGCCGTTCTCGCCGTAAGGGCCGGCGAAGTTGAACTCCTGGTCGTCATAGAGCGTGCGGATGTAGGTCACGATTGAACGGACGGCCTCGGCGCCCTGCACGACGCCGTTCATCGCCGAGCCCTCTATGGTGACGTCGTCGGCCAGGCTGTCCAGCCAGACCGGACGGTAGTCGGTGGCCGGGACGCGGACGCCGTCGAAGACGGGACGACCGGCGATGCCTTCTCAGCGACAGCCTTGCCCTCGATGGACATGAGTAGTTCCTTCTTTCGCAAATCGCCGCCGACGCGCCATGCGCGGCAGTCATGGGTCCCCTGTTCAGGACTCACGAACGTTCTTGCAGAGCTACGCCGGAGAGAGGTCTCCGATCGCCACGCCGAGCGTGGGCGCAGTTTTCAGCGCCGCAGCCCCGCAGGATGTGCGCGCATGCTAGGACGCCACTGGAGGCTGGGCGCCGGCACCGCCGGTGACCAGCGTGGTCGCCGGCGACCTGTCTTGGGCCGAGATCACGGTTCGATCTGACGCACGTCCCGTATTTCGGGATGTGCAGGTAGGCGCGCGGCCTGAAGTTGCGCACTAATTGAGGTCGTAGCCTTCCGGTGCGCGGCGTAGGCGTGCACGGTGAAGAACGCGTCGGGAGCGGCCGCGGTGCGGGACGTCGCACTCCTCTCGGCGCGGAGCGCGTGCTGCCCTGACCAGTCAGCGGCCGTCGAGCGGGTTGGCCGCAAGACGGCCGGCGATACCGGCCCGCACCGCCGCGGCCGCCTGGCTGCCCGGCTTGCGGCGGGCCTGCTCCTCGAAGCACGCGATGAACTCCCGCCGCGAGCTCGAAGCCGCGGGTAGCGGTCGAGCACCGCTGCCCGCAGTTCCTCCTGGGTCCTCCGGCGCCCGCCCGGAGATGTCGAACGCGGTGGCCCGCTCGAGCAGGAAGCCCTCGGGGTCCGCGCCCGGGTCGACCGAGTCGGCCATGTGGGCCACGATCACGCCGGCGACGCGACGGCGCCGATCGGCCGGCCAGCCGAGCGCCGGACGGCGAACACCGCGGCGACGTGGGCCGCCGCCGACCTCGAACGGCAGCACGTGGTTGTCGAACTCGGCGAGCAGGCCGGAGGTCGTGCAGCACTGCCGCCACGTAGAGCAGCTCGGCGTCGACGCTCACTGGCGCGGGCCGCGCTCAGGTGTGCCGCCCACAGGTACGAGCGGACGGAGTGGTTGGAGCAGCGCCGGCGAGCAGTACTCCGTCGCGACCTTCCAGGGCTGAGCGGCAGGCCGCGGTGTCGAGCAATACGTAACTGGAACGAAGCACAC
>ERZ1370068.2817-contig-1946_pt1 | contig 34192 bp, 57 predicted proteins | sample MGYA00561227_ERZ1370068 | MGnify/ENA primary metagenome ERZ1370068 (study PRJEB38410, sample SAMEA6850437) | metagenome | study: Metagenomic assessment of the ecological functions of the soil: analysis of the soil microbiota associated with the...
TTCTCCTGCGCGACAAACCGGCTGCCAGCCAGCCCTCCACGATGAGCTATTCTCAGGGAATACCTGCGGGAGAGCTCCGCAAGGGCGCGTTGCGAAGCAGTTGCTATCCGAAACGCTGGATCCGTGAGGTCGACTGATTTTCTGATTCTTTGGGTGGCGGGACAGTGGGCTCCATGGCATTGCCCGTGAGAATTAAAAGCATCGATTTGCGGACGCAGAAATAACGTTGTTGAAAAAGAAGCTGCGTGTGGCCGTCACGCCAGTGTTCGAAATAGCGGGGTAATCCACGGCCTGGCTATTATTCCGCGAACAGCCTCAAGGCGAGAGTTAACGCGAGCCGGCAAACCAGGCGATGACCGCCTATTGCGAGGCTAAAAGCATACCTTTGAATCGCTGCGGCAAGCTCGTGGTGGCGAAGGACCAGGATGATCTTCCGCAATTGGACGAATTGCTTCGCCGCGGCAAGGCTAATGGTGTTCCCGCTGGAAAATCTAACGGAAGAGGAGGCCCGTAAGATTGAGCCGCGCGTCAAGAACACACGAGCGCGCCATTTTTCGCCGACGACGACATCGGCTGATCCGCAACGGGTGATCGAAGAAATGACCCAGGACGCGAATCGGGAGGGCATTACGATCCGAACCGGCGCTGCCCTATTTGCGCGCCGAAAAGGGCGCTGGTTATGACGCCACAGGGATGTTTCACGGCAAGTCACGTGGTCAACGCGGCCGGTCTCTACGCCGACAAGATTGCGCTCGATTTTGGTTTCTCGGAGAGATATCGCATCCTTCCTGTTCAAGGGACTCTTATCTCTACTCGGATGAACCCCCGAGGGCGTTCCGCACTAACATTTACCCGGTGCCCGATCTGCGGAATCCGTTCCTCGGCGTCCATTTCACGGTGAAAGGCGATGGTCACGCCAAAATCGGTCCAACCGCCATTCCGGCTTTGTGGCGCGAGCAATACCGGGGATTCGACAACTTTAAGTTCGGCGAAGTTTATCGAAGTCCTGTTTCGCGAGGCTGGCCTCATGATGTCGTCGAGCTTCGACTTTCAGAAACTCGCTCTCGAAGAAGTGCGAAAATATTCGCGGCCCCACCTGGTCGCCCTCGCGTCACGCCTGGCGCACGGGGTGAAACCAGAGCACTACACCGCTGGGGCGAACCTGGAATCCGCGCCCAGTTGCTCGACATCAAGAATCGCAAACTCGAGATGGATTTCGTGATCGAAGGCGATGAACATTCGACGCATTTGCTCAACGCCGTCTCACCCGGTTGGACCTGTTCCATTCCGTTCGCGCGCTACGCCGTCGATCAAATCGAGAAGGCAATGGCCTGAAACCGAGGAAAGCGGAGCGCGTTCAGGGGCCGGCGCGCCAGTTTCGGCTGAAGATTCCAGTTTTCTCTTCGGTCGGTAAAAGATGTGAAGCAGCCCACCTAACAGGCAGATGATGAGGATCAACGACAATATGACAAAGGAGGTCGCAACCGCGTGCGCGCCGTCCACATGAATAATAACTCCCAGGAACAAGACGTAACAGATACTCGCGAATCCCAATCCCTGCGATGGTAATGGGAAGTGCGTTCGCCGCGAGGACTATTGGGACAAACGTAAGCGGCAAGGCAGGAGCGGGCTCTGGATGCCCACTGAGACTCCGGCAAGGTAGGAAGATGACGCAGTGAACCAACTGCGTAACCAAGCTGCGCGCCGATAACTGTGGCGACTCAACATCTTGTTACGCATAACGAGCCCCATATTCGGAGCCGCTTCATCGCGCAGTGAATGCCCTGGGCGAAAACGAAGGCGCTTTACAAACCATCCGGTGGGTCGGATGACCAGCCAGGAAAAGATGGCACCGCCGAGCGCAGACGAAAGCGCCGGCCAATAGTATGCCGACCGCTATCCAGTATGTCTGGCGTGAGGCCGACAGTACACGACCATTGCCAGGGAACGCAGAAAGAGCCAACACGAGAACGCTCGTCAGCCCGATAAAACGATCCAGTAACACCGTTGCGCATGCTTCTCCAACTCGGCGCTGGTGCAAGGCGGGAGATATAAAGCATCCTCGTCAGGTCATCCCCGGCCGAACCTGGGAGGAACATGGAGAAGAATTGTGCAATTGGCACCACAGTAATCAGCGATCTCAACGCGATGTTTAGATGTCAAAGATTCAGAGCGGGATCCATCGCCAGCCGGCGATGACGATGGTAACCAACCATAAGAGCAAACCGAAAAAGATCGGAAGGCGGTGCGCATCCCGAACGCCAAGCCATACACGGTGAGCATCGATTTTGTGAAGAGCCATGCCGATACGGCGACGGCGAAAATTATCTTCGCCGCGAGGAAGGCGGCCTGCTTTTGCACTTATCCTCACGTTGCCGTCTCTACAAGGAAGCTGGAGGAACTCTATTGGCCGAACAAGATGATGTTTATCCGCCGCCGCAGGATTTCAAACAAGGTGTGCCGCGGTCGAGACAATATTCCTGATGTGGAAGGGAGATGCGCCGCGACCTTTATTGCGCTGTGTCGACTCGGACGGGACCTGGAGATAAGTGGCTCCTTGCTGCAGCAAACGTGTGATCGTGTCCGCTTGGAAGCCAGATCCGCTAGCGGGAATGCCAGCGAAGGACATTATAACGTAAATGCGGGGCACAGCCATTGTAGTAGTGAATGGAGTAACCGCTGAACAGATTGACCAGAAAAGTGTAGAGTTTCGACACAGCGATCCGAGTGATACTTTTTCCCGTAAGCTGTTCATGGAACGGAATAATGATGTCAGCCTTTCCATCATTTTAAGTATCTGAACCATCGCTTCCTTTGGCTCGGCATTATCTCCGGCCACGAATCTGTAATACTTACCTCGACCCAGGAACGCGCCGTTTACGTAGGTATTGGAGAGACCAATGTTTCGCGGGTTCTTATGGAGACGGATCGGCAGCGATGGATGACCGTGCTGATACTGCTCGACCAGTTCACTGGTTTGGTCGGTTGATCCATCATCCATCACGATGATTTCGCAGGAGCAGCCCGACCTCGTTGACCGCCGAGACGATTGTGTCCAGCATTGCCAATGATGTTTCTCTCGTTTTTGCATGGAACGGAGATGGTCAGGTCAATGAGTTTCGCAGGATTGGATCCACGGGCGCTGCTTCATTTGAAAAGCCTGTTCGTTTGGATTCATCGATCGGTGATGTGGCGTAGCGGGAAATACACTGATCCTGTCTTATACCCTGGCAGAGGGGTGGCACGAGCCAATTTACGCTGGGTGCCTCCCGCACAAGGCGAGCGCGGACTTGCTCCGCCATCGGTGTAGGCAAGGCAATCAGCACCTGGCATCCGGGTGCGACTTCACCGGGACGCGGGATCTGCCGCCCCATGAATGTTTGTCCATGCCGGCTCGGGTCCTCATCCACAAAGAAAGCCGCTTTCCGCCCAACTCTTCCTGCAACCATGTCGCGGCGATCGAAGTGCCAAAACGCCCAGCGCATTCTTCAGCGGCCAATGCCCAGCTCTGTTGTCCAAGCATTACAACCCACTTGACGCGGTCTCTGACGCCCGCCGTGTTGTCAACTGTGTTTGGCCAAACCCGCCGGCAGTTCGTGGGCGGGTCTGCGAGCAATCAAAGTAAGCTCCTTCGCAATCCAAGCGTCCGCAATAAGAACGACGTCATACGCCAGCGGCGGTTACTACCTGCGCAGAGTTGATTCGAAGAAATGAGCGGCGTGATCAGCCACCAGGAACATGAACGGATTCTGCCAGCAATCCGGTACTGGATGACAAGCATGCCGCCGACGACAAGCTTGTTACATAATCCTGCCAGAAACTTCGCGGGCTCTCGCGATGTGTTCCAGCGAATGGATCAATGTGATAACCTGAAATTGACCCGGAAGCGGCAGAGGCTGGTCCGAGGTAAAGAGCTTCGACGCCCGGAATGGCTTCCACATCTTTGTAATGGTCATTCAGATCGAGTCCTGCCAGCGACCAGCCGGGGGCTATCTCGGCGAGGACCGGAGGTAGTGCCGTTGCCGCAGCCGATGTCCAACAATCGGCCGTGCTCAGCGAGCAGAATCGCTCCTTCCAGCCGGTGAAGGAGTCGTGACGAGCGTGAGCTGGCGGCGCCGGTGGCGACATCGAATACGCTCTGCTCGGCGCCTCCGCCTTGATGGTAAATGGTGTAGTTATCGTAAATCTTGCGCGCCTCAGCCTCCCACTGCGGACCGATGACTGCCTGAGCGCCCACGCAATGCGGACAGACGCCGAGTTGTCCACCAAGCGGCCACGGTTTGCTGATCCGAGGTTACGCGGTGCAGCGCCTCATAGGATGGCAGGAGGAAATCTCACCTGCGCCACAAAGGTGACATAAGCACGGTTAAAGGGCATCATTTGTCAGCGGATCGCCGTCAATCGAAGAAGATGCAGCCATAATCTCCGGTATAGCCGCATTGCGCAAAGACCCACTCCCATTCCTGAGGAGTGAAGATGCATTCGCAGGTGAGCTGCCAATACATCAGGTTCACCTTCTCTTGCTCGTCGCGATAAGAATCCATTACGATGTATTTATGTTTCTTACCAACACGCTCGATTTCCTTTAGCAGGCTTTCTCCAAATCGTAGATGCGCAGGTTATGGAGCGTGTTGATCGAGACAACGAGATCGAAACTCTTGTCAGGATAAGGCAGTGAAGCAGCGTTGCCGACGCTGAGGCGGTCACAACCTCCGGCATGGCGTTGGCAATGGCATAATCCGAGATGTCGATCCCAACAGCATCACGCCAGGCAGCACTTTCATGCGGTCGTGGACGAGAAAGCCCTTGGCACAACCGATGTCGAGAATGCGTGCACCGCTCTTGAGAGCGTAATGCTTCACCATGTCCTGGGCCACTGGCACCCAACGGCCATCATATCGAAAACCGCCGTAACCATACTTGCGGTCCCCGTCAAAATAATCGAAGCCAAATTGCTTTGAGATCGTTGCGCACGCTGCCTTATCCGATCTCAGTGACCCGAGCGACGTAGTTCCGCTTGGCTGCGTTATGGACGTGCAGAATGAAATCGCGATGTAAGCCATCAGTCTCGCTTCGAGATTATTTGAGGGCCGCCAGCTCGCGGTAGATAATGGATTCATCCAGCCCGTGTGCGGTCCAAAGCTCGCGTTGGCTGCCATAGAAGTGGATGAACTCGTCCTTAGGAAAATGTCTTCAAGGTGCAATCAGCGCGCACGTCCCAAGCCAGCTGCTTGAGTTGCGCTCCTAGTCCGCCGATACAGGAATGCTCCTCGATGCGGCGACGGTGGCGAACTTGGCGAGGATCGCGGCAAGGCCTTCGCGGTCCAGCGGCTTGAGAGTGTGGACACCTACCACAGCAACGCTCATACCATTTTCTTGTTCGAGGCGGGCAGCTATATCCAGGGCCATCTTAGTGATCGGACCATAGGAAAGCAGGCAAAGGTCCTTCCCTTCTTTGAGGCGGCGGATCTACCGAAGTAAACCGGTCCGGAGCCTGCGCTGTCAGATCTGGTTCTCCCGCCTTGCCGAGCCGGAGATGAACTGGGCCAGGAAGATCGATGCACGCGCGCGTCCGCGGCACGGTCGTCGGCGGGGTCGCATGGCGCGATGATACTCATGTTAGGCAACGCGCTCATCACGGCGATATCTTCCTGTGTGTGATGCGTGCCCCGAGCGTGGGTGACGTCACGCCGCCGCCGATCCCGACCAGCTTGACGGGCAAGTTTTGGTAGCAACAATCGACCCGCACCATTTCAAATGGCCGGTAGATCGTAAACGTGGCGATCGTGTAAGCGAAAGGGATACAACCGCGCAGCGCCAACCCCGCGGACGCGCCCACCATTACTTGCTCAGCGACGCCGACGTTTATGAACCGCTCCGGGAATTCTTCTTGAAAAGCAGCGGCACTGGCCACAGGTGAAATATCCGCTACGACAAGAAAGAGCCGTGGATCGGCCTTGGCGAGCTCGTAGAACGTGTTGGCGAATGTGTTTCTCATGAGGGAATGGCGTCGAGTTCGCTTCCAGTGCTGCCTGATATTCTTCGGCGCTCGGCGAGCGGTAGTGCCACACAGGCACATTCTCCATAAAGCTTACGCCTTTGCCTTTCGTGGTCCTCGCAATCAGCATAAAAGGCTTCGTTCCGGATCGATTCGTGATTGCCGCGTGAATCGCAGCAGGATCATGGCCGTCCACCTGCACCGTTTCCCATCCGAAGGCGCGCACCTTGTCGAGAACAGGATAAAAGTTGGGATGCACTTTGCTGGTTTGCCTGGGGATTGGAAATCGTTCGAAGTCTAGGACACCGCACGATTCGTGTTATGCCGAGAGTCGGCGCGAGCATCATCGCCTCCCAGATGGAACCTTCCTGCGAATTCACCATCGCTCATCACTACGAAGACGACCCGATCCGCGCGGCGCACCTTTATCCGCTGCGGCCATTCCAACGGCGAGATTCAAACCATGCCCGAGCGACCCGGTGGATGCCTCAATTCCCGAGAGACCATAATCGGGATGTGTGGCAAATCGTCCTCCGGCTTGCCGTAAAGATCCAGCTCGGCCTTGGAAACGATCCCTGAGGATTCGAGAACGGCATATTGCGCGAGGAACCGTGACCCTTGGAGATAATGAAACTGTCGTCGGCATTCGGGCCGCGGTCCTGCGCATGAGTCCGTAGTAAATCGTATCCACAATTTCCATGCAGGAGAAAGCGGGAGCGATGTGCAAGGCGCTAACGGTTTGCGAGATATCGAGGATGCGGCGGCGATGCTGCCGGCAGCGGGCTTGCGCGGCGCTTCATCGAAGGTGTCTTTGTTCATCATGGCGGTGGCAATTGGTTTGCGGCCCCGACGCGAACATTGAGCCGCTTTTGGGCGGCGAGGCTAGATCGAAAACATCAGTGAGATACGGCTGCTTGGGGAGCGATTCCACCTTCCGGCGATCGACAAACTCAAGACCTTGCCCTTCCCGGCAGGCCACGGGCTGCCGGCCATCGTAGTTTTCCCGAGAAACAAAAGCGTTCCGCCTTCGATCGCGAGGCGAATCAACGGAGCGCAGGTTGTGACACCGATAACAAGTTTCCTCCTCCATTTCGCGTGCGGCGCACTCGCGCAGCATTTCACCCCATTCGACATGACCGCCGGGAAAAACCCAAAGCCCCGGGTCAGAGATGGTCGAAATATCATCGCCGATGCTGAAGAAGCGCGGCCCCATCGTCACGCAACAATACTACTCCTACGACCTGGTGAATGTTTGTTTGCGAAGAGGTAGTCACAAAGAGAGAAAAATCATTCAGCCCTCGCGATGCTCTGTCAACCGCCCACGGGCGTTCGGATTCTGTCCGGGGTTGAGGATAGCTGGTCACGAATTAAAGATAACTGCGGATGCCGGCACTCAGCGGGGGAAAAATCGAATTTGCCGATGGTCGCGGACAGTCTGAAGGTATCATAGCACATGTCAAAGCTCCTCTCCGCATTCGCGGGAAGATGAACAACCTCGAAGTCAGTCCCGAGCGCTTCGCGGATGGCTTCCAGGATTTGCAAGAGCGAAACACTCGTGCCCGGTCGCGACATTGAACATGCCAGAAGCCTTATGCGTGACAAGGCGTTCGACCACCTGGCAAAGATCCGGAGCAAAAACGTAATCCCGGAGCAGCTTGCCATCGCCGTGAATGTACACCTTCCCCTCTTTCCGGATGCTCGCGATTAATCGGCCGATGACGCTTCTGTCGTTCCGAGCGTCCAAAAATTCCCGGGATGCGCAGAAGGCAGGTCGGGAACTTGGAACCGAGTTCCTCCCGAACGATCCATTCACTGGTGCATTTCGATAATCCGTACCAGGTGTCGGGGTTAAGCGAAGTTGTTTCGCTCATCGGCAACTTTGGCGCTCGTCCATAGACATCAACGGAACTGAAATAGACAAACGATTCAACGTTCACGTCGCGCGCACCGGAGACGAGGTTCCAAGCCATTTGGACATTGTCGAGAAACAGCGGAATAGGAGTTGTCGACACTCTTGTTCACCACCGCCAAAAAAATAATTGTGAACGCCTTTTCGCCCAAGCTTTTGAAAAGGGCGTGCACCGAGATGGAAGTCAAAAAATTGCAGTCCGACGATCCGACCGCCACGACAGCAGCGCCTTTGGCGGAGAAATGCTGGCAGAGAAACTCGCCAACATAACTGTTCTTCCCGACCAGGAGAACATTTCGACCCTGGATCCGATTGGCCGGAATTAACAGGGTCCGCGGTCATCTGAGTTCTAGCGGGCGATTTCGGGAAATGTTCAGTTCCCAAGGCGATAAGTATTCGAGATCCGAGATCTCGGCATTGAGTCTCGTCAAGGACCGCATAGGGATCAATTATGACCCGGCCCCGGAGCAGCTTTCGTAGTTCTTTTACCGGAAGCGAAGCGTAGTGAACTCCATGGCGTCATCACGAGAAGCGTCAGCGCCCTCGGCGGCCGCGAGAGGCGACGAAAAATCGTGACGTGGGGAAATTCCGGCAGCGTCAATTTGGGCGATGGGATCATGCGCGCGTATTCGATGGCCGCGCAACGCGCGCATTTAGTTCGAGCGAAGGCGAGTTTTTTGTCGAGTGGGTATCCACTTTGTAAGCGAAGCCCCATATCGCCAAAACTGGACCGGTGTTCGTTCGTCGACAAAGCGCGCTGAATCTTGACGAGCTGGCCCAATCACGCCGATGGCGGCTGTTTCGTTGCCAGGCGGTCACGATACCCGCCTCAGTGCCGTGGCGGTCGGCAGAGATTGACACGTGTAAACCAAGTCGCGCTCCAGATTGCCGCCTGCGATGCCAAGCCCGGGTTTCAAATAAGCGTGAGGACCAATCCGCCGATCAAGGCGGAGCGCGGGGACGATCTCGTTCCAATCGGCACCAATCGCCTCTGCAGATTTCGGCCAGGGTGTTGGTCGTGGCAACGGTTGAGACAAGGAAGAAATTGATGGCTATTTTTGCGAGTTCAGCGCTTTCAAACCCATGACGAGCACTGGGCACTTGAAGCGCTGCGTGCCATGCTTGCAGCGGCGCGGGGGAGTGACCGAGTAGGGTCATCGGCCCCTACGATGAAGCGCTCGGTTGCATCGCGCGCTCGACCGCCCGCCCAAAGATCCAGCGTCTCGACCTGGTAGTGAAGTCGGCGGGCGAAAGCTCGCGGAGTTCCGTCCTGAGGTGCCGCGTGTAACCAGAGCGCAAACCTGGCTGAGAACGACTGCGACTGTGCTCCGGTGAAAGGTTTGGCGCGGTCGCGCGGATGAGATGCCGTGAGCGGGCCGGGGTCGCTTTCGTTGCCGATCGTTGTGCGCACATCGAGCGAATAAAAACAAGTTCGCACTCGGCCAGCGCCGTTTCGTCCGATGTGTAACGGATCCGCGCGCGATGTTGGGCGAACAACAGCTCGCCGAAACCCGCCTCCTCGATGGGAAATTCTCCGAGCGGCGCAGCGCGCCGTAAGCAGTGCCGTCGGGATCGTAAGCCACGACGTCAAAGCCCTTCGCTGCCGTGGCGAGACTGTAATTCAGGCCAAAGTGCGGAAAGTCCAACGAGACCCGATCATTCTTCTTTAGCTTGCTGAACTTTCAGCGCACATCGCGGCAATCCGCTTTCGCGCCACGGCGTAAAAGTGAAACCCGGAAACGCAGCGAGCGCAGCGCTCGGGGCAAAGGGCGTAAGCCGTTATGCGGCATCGGTCCGCTGCGTGGAGAACCATTGATCGTTACAGGCGACGCAAACTGCGCGACAATAAATTCGGCCAAAGTACGGAAGGAAACGACCTCGCCACTGACCGCGTTCACAACGCCAGTGCTGCGATGCAGGACGATACAAAGCACCAATTCGGCGATGTCAGCGACCGCGATGCGGTCTCGCTCGTTCCTCTCCCTCGCCGAAGAGCGTAGATCTTTGCCCGCGGCAGCGAGACGCCGGAAGCGATTTGGACCATAACCATTATGCGGGTCGTCGACTCCGCGCGTCGAGAGTAGGACGAACAAAAGCCAGAGGTCCGGAAAATTCGCTCCTCAACATCCACTTCGCGCGTCAGATGCATGGCACCGTGAAAGTTCTACCCGGCCTCGGCGCAGGAAGATTCAGAGAAATCGTTCGGCCGAATCTTTGCAGACAGCATCGAGACTATCGATAAATGACATGGCGCGCACCGTCGATCCTGAGAGCCGCGCGACCGCCTCGCCCATGCGGATGTTTTCCATGCAGCATCGCCACGTTTCTAACCGGGGCGTGGGCGGACACGAAGACCAGCATCGTCAGAGGCGAAATTCTTCGGCCAGCCGGGTCGCCGCATCGGCCAGGGCAGATCGCAGGACCCCGGCCGAGCCCGACGATTTCAATCCTCAGGGCGCAGACGGCTCGCGATGGCTGCCGTGAAACCTCCGGCCTCCAGCACGATGGCGACGCGCAGGGTTGCGCGAGAGCGGTGAAAATTTGTGATCATGGAGAACCCTGCTCGATCAATCGCCGAGTTCTGAATTTTTCATGGATCCCAAACGTCGGTCTGCAGATTGGTGCCGCAGGCCCGCCAGCGCCAGAAAATGATCGTATTCGAGTTGCCACGTCGGGATCAGGCTGCTCGAGGACCTCGACGTTCTCTTGGCCTTCCGCTCGGCAGCGACACGCTTGCGGATGTCAGTCAGCGTGCTCCGGGCCCGCACTTACAGGCAATCCACATGGGCGCTGCCGAGCTCGCCGAAAAGATCGAGACGGAAGGTATTTCGCACGATAAAAGTATCGCCTCCATTTCGAGAACGGGCTTGCCGCGGTAACCGGAGGCGACGTGATCAGCGCCATGTTCTCAAAACGATCCGCGCACCACAACCTGCCCCGCGTCTCCGTGCGGACCGAAGAAAATGCGCCATGTCGAGCATGAGCTGGGACCGAGATCGGAAGACGCCCAAACCGTTGTCGCGCCACGCAGAGTTGCGGACGTCTCGAGCTGTTCCATTGCCGTAGGAGCATTTGCGCGAAGTAAATCCGGCCGGCTTTCCGGAATCGAGAATTTGCCCGAGCCGGGCGATGTGCGGTTCGAACCGATAGTCATAAGCGGTGTAGCATGCAGCCTGTTCGGCCTGCGAGAGTTCGAGCAAAGTCGCGAATCTTCAAACAGGCGATGCGAGCAGCGGTTTTTCGAAACCAGCGCATGTTTCTCGTGTTGAAGGTACTGAAGGATCGCCAACTTTTCCTGGTCCGGAACGCAAAGGCAGGCCGCATCGTAATGTCCGAGGGCAGCTGTTCGATTCGCTGAAATCGGCCCTCGGATGCCACCGGGTCGACCACGCGACGACGTGTTCCCGGCAATCGCGCGGCGTTTACGTCCACCACCCCGAAACCGATAATCGCTACTCTCATTCGAAGCGCGAGGCGCTTTTCCAGCGCGTTGAGCTTCTTGAGGACGTCTTCCGGGCTTCACAGGGTGTTGCCGTCGTGCTCGCAAGCCACGGCTGCCGCGAGCGAGCCCGAGAATGCGAGCCGATCATATTCGATTTGGTCGCGACCATCGAGAGCGCGGCATAGGAAAGGAGCGCATCGCCGGCGCCGACGGCATCAACCACTCTGTCCGCAAAGCTGTCGACGGTGAAGAACGAGCGCACTTCGTGGCTGGGAGCGCGGTAGGTGATGATGCCGCGCTCGCCGAGCTTTAGGATGCAGCACTTTGCAGCCGGCCTTCTGGTAGAGGTCGAGCGCCAGCGGGCGGACAGTGAATCCTGGTCGCCGAGGCGAATGCGGCCTCGCGCCCGTTCGGTGTGATCGAAGTCGAAATCCTGGAACTCGAGAATGTTGCCCCAACGATTAGCGACCTGGCTGTCAGCCACGCGCGCGCACTCCGGCGGGTACGGCCGCGGCGAGTTGCGGGATGGTGAACTTATTGAAGATGCCGTGCCGGAAATCGCTGAAAACAACGACGTCCGCCCTGATGTTTGGCCAGCTCGATCTTCAGCGCGATGTTCACTCTGTTCCGAGATGGGGCGATTGTCGAGCTTGTCCACCTTGAGCATCCGGTAGCCGTTGGTGATGAACGCGTTTCTTTGCGTGGTCGGCCGCGTCGGGATCGATGATCGCGTGGCATTCGATGCCGCTAGCTTCCAGATCCTTTAAGACAAAGTCCTTCAGCGCGTCGTCGCCGAGCACCGTCGAGAATACCACCTCCGCGCCGGCCTTGCCGCAGATGCTTCGCCACGACCGCCGCGCCGCCGGAAAAGTCCGTCTGCCGTTCATATTTCACACTGAACGTCGGCGTCTTCGCGGTGCCGCCAATCAGCGAGCAGTAGGTGTAGGAATCGACGATCGTGTCGCCGATGACATGGACCTTCACGTCCTTGAGCTTTTCAAAGCAGCGCGCAGGTCGTCGAACGAAGGCCCCTCCGAATGGAGCAAGCGCGAGCAGCTTTTCCATCGCGAGATCTCGGCGGCGTGGCCTCGATGATCGCCGACGAGGAGAGCACGAGGTCGCCGGGGGTGAAAAGGATTCTCGCCCGCCGTACGACTCGATCGCGGCCATTTCTTCGCGCGTCTGCGGATGAATGCCCTCCGCGGAATACTCGTAACCTTTGCGAAGAAACCGGGCTGGATGATCTTCAGGTTCTCGATCGGCGTCGCGGTTGGGATCGATGATCACCGTAGTCCACGCACTCGAGCGCGGCGAGGTTCATCGCGCGCAAATCCTGCGGGACGAACGGGCGGAAGTTCGCCTTGTTGATGTGCGAATCGGACGTGAGGCTGGCGACGAGGAGGTCGGCCTTGCTCTTCGCATACATGAGGTGCCGGATGTGGCCGGGATGCACGAGATCGAATGGTGCCGTGGCACATGATCACCGACTTTGCGCGCGGACGGGGTCGATGTGCCGCGCAAAGCTCCTCGCGTGTCTTGATCTTGCGGCGGAAATCGCCGTGCGTTCGCCTCAGCGCTCATGCGGTTTTCCTTCGAGAAATGCGAACCAGTTCTTCGTCGCCTCGGCAATCGACTCCGGATCCCACACCGGGGCGCCTGCCGCCAGTAGCGTCGATGTTCTTCAGCATCTCCGCCACGCCAGCCTCGAAGTGAGATCGCGCTGCTTCCAGCCCAAGTTCGCGCTGGATTTTGAAATGTCCGCCCACGTGCAATCGGTTCGCCGGCCGCTTCGGCAGATGAATCGACCGGGCCGCCGAGCAGTTCGACAAAGGTGGTTCACCGGCTGCGGATTGTCCCGCGCCGAGGTTGAAGATTTCATTCACGCGATCCGGTCGTGGCCGCGAGGTAAAACGCCCGCGCCACGTCGGTGACGAACAGGAAATCGCGCCGCTGTGCGCCGTCGCCGACGACGGTGAACGGCTTCAGCCGGCAAGTTTCTGCGCGAGGAAAACGCCGAACACCGCGCCGTACGCGCCGAAGTCTTTGAGCGTGTGCCGTAGGCGTTGAAGATGCGGATCGAATTCACCGGCAGCTTGTAAACTTTCCCCAGTGCAGAGACGGCCTCCTCGCCCATACTTGCTCAGGCGCGTAGGGATACTCGGCGCGGATCGGCGGCGTCTTCGCGCGTCGGCACGTCGGCGAGGCCGTAGCACGACGACGACGCGGCATACACCAGCTTGCGAACTCTGCGTGCCTGCGCGCATTCGAGCACTCGCACGGTTCCCATCACATTCAGTGGACATGATAGTCCACGGCTTGTCGATCGACGGCACGATGTCGCCAGATGCCCGCGAAGTGGAAAACGTGGCCCGCGCTGAGAAAGTTTGTCGTCCGCGGCAAGCTCGCGGATGTCGCGCACCTCGACGGCGAGGTTCGCGTCGTCCTTTCGGTGCGCGACGATTTTCCAGCCGGCCCGCCGACGAGGTTGTCGATGACGTGGACGCGAGAAGCCCTCGTCGAGCAGCACGATCGACCATGTGAGCTTCCCGATGAAGCCCGGCACCGCCAGTCACCACTGCGAATCTTGCGCCGTACTCATTTCAAGCCGAGCGCCTCTACCCGGTTTTCACGTTGATGAACGACTCGTCCTTAAGCGTGTCACCGCGGGAATTTCTCTCGTCTTGAAAGCGTGGCAGAGATCCCGCACGGCGTCCTCCGATGTTCCGCTTGCGGATGCCAGCCGAGTTTCTCTGGCGATCTTGCGCTAGGTGATGCGGTAGAGAGCGCGGGTCGTTCGTCGTCGTATGTTCGATGCGAACCGGTTTCTTTCCCGGAAATTCCTCCTCGACGATCTGCTTCGCGATGTCCGCCAATCTCGTCCACGGTCTGGTTCTGATAGCCCGCGTTGAAGGTTTCGCCCGCGATTTTCTCTGCCGGCATGGCCAGCAGTTCGACGTAAAGCTCGCAAACATCGTCGATGTGGATATTCGGGCCGCTGCTGATCCCCGCCGAACACGGTGATGACACCGCGGTTGACCGCGTGGTTGGTGAGAATGTTCACCGTCAGATCGAAACGCATGCCGCGGCGAGTAAGCCGCAGACCGTTCGCCGGGCGGATAGTCACGCAGACGAAGTCCGGTGACTGGTGGCGGAAGAGGATCGGCTCGCAGAGCCCCTTGTATTTGTTGTAGTCCGGTGAGCGGCACGAGCGGATCGCTCCTCCGTGACCTCCGGAGACGTCCGCTCACGCCATAGACTGAACTGCTGGATACGCAGACAAAGCGTTTGACGCCGAGCGGCTTTGCTCGCGAGCACGAGCGGCTCGAAGCACTCTGTAGTTGATTGTGCGGTTGAGCGACGGGTCGAGGTCGAAGCTCGGGTCGTTCGGAGATGCACGCCATGTGTGGATGACGTGAGTCGCGGCCCGCGACCGCGTCCGCGAATACGCGGCCAGGTCGTCGCGGATGTCACCAGCAATCAACCTTCAGGATTCGGATGCGGCAGCAACCCCGGCGGGCCAGAAGAGCGAGATCGTAAACGATGACTCCGTATCAGGCTGCGAGAAGTTTTGGGACGAACACATCCTTTGTAGCCGGCGCCCCCGGTAACCAAAACTTTCTGCATAGAACCAGGAATAAATCATTGCGTTCAAGACATGGCCAGCCATTTGTAAAACAATAGCGACGAAGCACGCGAGATTGATAGCTGCCGTGCTCCATAGCGTGATCGTTGGAATTTCCGACATCCATACGGTGACAATTCTTGCGGTAGCAGAATAATGAGCCATCAGCTGGACCGGCTTCAATGACATCGCCCGCATCCACAACAGAGCACCGGCAATTTCCTCGCTTTATCGCTGGACTCTGTTTTGTTTTTCGATTTTCTTTTCAGAATTTGCGCTCATAAATAAGGCGGTCTAAGCTTTATGGGCGATTCCGGCAGCTATATTTGGACTGCATGCCCCGGTTGGATACCACCCGATCCCGTTCCTTTTTTATGGATACGTCATTGCTGGACAATGACCCAACTCTCTGGACGGAAAGTTTGACAGTCCTCCTGGTTGTTCAAGTCTGCCCCAAGCGCGATCACCTGCATTCTGTTTTGTTCGATCACGCGAGTCATCTTTGAAGCACCCGGAGGCGATGTGCTTACGTGTTCGGCTTCGTCTGCGCGATCGACCCTCTTCGGTTGCTGTATGAACGCTATGTTATGACCGGAAGCGATAAGCCCCCTCTGTTTATACGCATTTGTGATTTATCCTACTCGTTCCCTCTATTTGAAAACCCACCGCTTGCGGAATCTGGTCATCGTGCAGGCCGTTTCGGTCCTTCTCATCGGATTCGGATAGTTTTCTTCTCAGGTGCAAATCAGCACAATTATTTTGCCCCTGATTGCTTTCGCGCCGCCTGATGTTTTGAAACGAATCCGGCGTCGGCCAATTGCAGACGCTTCGCCCATGTCGCCCGCTCGAGTTTGTGCCCGGTCACTTGGTGCTAGGCGTGACGCTGGGTGTTTACCTGCTGCACACGGGATATAAGCGGGCAAATGGTCGGCTCTCTCATCGTGAGCCCGATTACTTATGCTCGAGCTGGAGTTTCTCTCCTGGCATTTTGGGCGCCAGTTCTTCAACCCGGAGGACGCATCTGATCCCGCACGGATTTGATCGAAGGCGCGACGGGGTTCGGTCTGAGTCCCACCTTCAGGGAACGCTCAGCGTTTTAGACCGGGTCGCTTGATCGACAGGCTATCGAAGCGCTCGAGCCCGACCGATCAGCTGACAGTCTATTACCCAAAAAACTCCCGCTGTACGCTGGCGTACTTGGCATCGGCTGGCGCACCTACGTCAGTTACTGGAACGTGGCGGCGATGAAGCAATATGCGGTAGCAGATTTCAGCTTTTCGAAGGCCACCGGATGACAAGTTGATAGCGCTGCTGGCTTCCCGCTTTCATCCTGACATATGCGAAAGACACAACCACCATGAGCGCTATGCAGTTGTATTATATTGTGCTTTGGCCCTACTACTTCCCTTATCTGTTGGCGCCTCTGCTTGCTCTGTTTAGGTTGGCGATGCAGCGATCACCGTGCGCCAGTAGCTATCCTGCTTTTTGTTCACATTTCAATCATGATGGCCATGGCGATGACATTCGGGGTAATAGCATTCGCTACCTCCATGTTTCACTTTGCGACACTTCTTCTCCTTGCGCTCCACGGCGCCAAGATTGCTCTGCGATCTGTCGAAAGACAGAGAGCTATTTCGGGCTGGCAGCGGAGTAGCGTTGAAACCCCCCGACGGATCTGAACGTCTGGTCAACCGGCCTTTACCGGATCATGAGTTACTCCGTTTAACATCTGCGCGGGGCCGAGATCGTTTCCCAGCTGGATCCCGCCCTTTGCAGAAAAAGCAGTCGAGCTGCACTGGCGAATTGCGCACGCGCAGCGGTCGGCTTTTTCATTCTCGGCGTGGGAGGCAGCGCGGCGGGTGCGTCCCATGCTGTGCAGGCGATCTTCCAGCAAAAGCCTTCGCAGGCATCGGTGTGCCTGCGCGCCCACCGATAACGTCTCCGGAGCTGACGGCTCGCACGAGCGATGATGGGTGGTCACTCCCGTCTTCGCTTCAAGACGATATGGCTCAAAAGGAAGCCGATTCGAGCGAAAAGAAGACGCGATTCTTGTATTGTCGGTAGGGCGCGCGGCAGCCTTGAAAAAATGTCAGTCCGAATTTGGTGAGCGCACTACAACTCGCGAAGGAACGAGGTAGCGCGATCCTCGGGATCGTGGGCCGCGACGGAGGATACACCGCGCAGGTGTGCCGACGTGGCGATTGTCATCCCGACAGTCAATCCGCGCAAACATCACGCCCGCACACCGAGGCGTTCAAGCCGTGGTTTGGCATTTTTGGATTTCGCATCCCACTCTCAAAATCGCGCGAGACGAAATGGGAAAGCATAAAGTAGGCGCGACCACGCAGTTTTCTCGATCGCGATGGGTAATCAGCCGGGTTGTGGTCCGAAACGGAATGCCACATCCTCCATGTCACGTCGAGGAGTTCGAGGTTTACGAGGATGTTCCGGACGGGTGTGCGCGGCTTAAGGCTGCGAACTTCCTCTGGTTGTCATCACGAACCAGCCCGACGTTGGCCGCGGCACCCAGAGTCGCGAAGCCGTTGACGCGATGAATCTGAAAATGCAGATCGGCGCTTCCGCTACTTGATCGCATCGAGGTTTGCTATCACGGCGGCGAGCGTTACGGCCAACTCGTGCGGTTGCCGTAAGCCGCGCACCAGGCTTGATCCTCCGCGCAGCTGCCGAGCTGAACATTGATCCGTAAAGGAGTTACGTCATAGGCGATCGCTGGCGCGATGTCGATTGCGCGCGGGCCGCAGGTTGTCGCGCGATTCTGATCCAGCGCGGTTACAAAGAAACGTTGCGCGAAGCGCCCGATTTTACCGTCGCAGAATTTCAACGAAGCCGTGAGCGCCGTTCTCCGCGACTCGGGTCGCTGAGAACTACTTGCACTTGGCGGTAGCTGTTTAGTAGGCTTGAAGGGATGACTGAACGCTTGCTGGACCTGCCCGTGAAAATCTTCGCGGATGGCGCCGACCTTCAGGGAATCGCGGAGCTTTCGCGCCAGCCCTACATCCATGGCCTGACGACCAATCCGACTCTGATGCGAAAAGTCGGTCTGACTGATTACGAAAGCTTCGCCAAAGCGGTGTTGGAAGAAGTGAAATCTCAAACCGATCTCGTTTGAAGTTTTCTCCGACGATTTTACCGAGATGCGCCGGCAAGCGCTCAAAATGCCACGAGTGGCAGGACAACGTTTACATTAAAATCCCGGTCACGAACACCCGTGGCGAATCCTCTGTTCCTTTGATCGAGCGGATTAGCCGGTGAAGGCGTGAAAGCTAAACATAACGGCGATGCTGACGCCGCGTCAGGTAGCAGCCGTCGTTGCCGTGCTGAACCCGACGCGTGCCATCGATCTTGTCGGTCTTCGCTGGGCGAATCGCCGATACCGGCGTCGACCCATCGCCAATAATGAAGGAGTCGCTCGAGATCGTGCGGGCTTTGCCGAAGGCTGAACTCCTCTGGGCGAGCGTTCGTGAGGTCCTTAACGTTTTCCAAGCTGCCGACTGCGGTTGTCACATCGTTACTGTGCCGCACGACATTCTGAAAAACTCCTCGAACTCGGCGGCAAGGATCTTGACGAGCTCTCGCTCGATACGGTCCGCATGTTCCACCGGGACGCAGTCGCGGCCGGGTTCAAAATTTAGCGGCAACACTCATTCGACCCGAAAAGGATCGATTACGCATGTACCTCCTCTGATCGGGCGATGGAGGCCGAAGCATCCAAGAAGCCGATTACGACGAGACGTTTGGGTAGCGATCGGACTCTTCACTCGCCGCAGCGCTCGCCTTTACTTCTCAACCAAACCGACGCTGAAGGATCTGGATTACACGCCTCGAGATCGCCTCGGCATTTGCTGCGCGGCGACCTGGCCTGCGCGAAAACCGCCCGAGTGGCTCAATGAGATGATCCCTCACGGGAACAGGATATTATTCCGCGTTTCCTCTGGGCGCCGTGATTAGTATGGTGCCGGTTGCCCTTCTCCAAAAAGCATCGCTGATCCACAGTTTCCGCGCGCATTCTGGCCGCGTTGATTGCCGGAGCTTGCGTTTGTTTCTTCTTTCAGCTCGCGCAAAGCATTCGGACCCGACTACTCCAGCCTTCAAACCGAAACCGCTCGACTCGGCGGATTTTGTTGGCGCTGTTCCCAGTTTTTGGAACGTGGACCATGGTGCAACCTTGGGATGGGCGGTGCGTGGCAAATCGCTCTTGGTCCCGCGCTATTAGGAGAAACCGCAGCTCTGTATTTTACGTTGGTGCGGCCGTCGCCGCTCATTGCCGGGGCCTTTTTCGCGCTTGCTGTTGGAAACCGGACCGAGCTGCTCATCACAGCACCTTTCTACCTTTATCTTTCTGGCGCCGCTCAGACGAAAACACTGCCTGGCCAGTCGCGCACCGCTCGAATCAAACAAGCGCTTCGTGTGAACGCACCAATGGTTATCGACTTTTAACTCTGCCAGTAGCATTGGCGTACTGTTTGACTGCCGCTTATAATTTCGCCCGATTTCATTCAATCTTCGATTCTGGTTACTTTCATATCCCTGAAGTGCGCGACGAACCTTGAGCATGAGCACGGGCTGTTTTCGCTCCACTCGATTCCCTGGAACGTCCACAAAATGGTATTTGAAGGTTTTCGCGACGACCCCAACTTTCCGTTCATTACGTTTGATCCATTTGGATGTTCCATCCTTCTGAGCAGTCCCTTCCTATTCCTTCTTTTTAGAAACGGCGGAAAATACAAAGTGATATGCTGGATTGCGATTGCACTTTTGACGTTCATTCTTTGGTGCCACGGAAATCCTGGTGGATGGCAATTCTCGTATCGCTACGCCATGATTCTTCTCCCGTGGATGTTCCTTTTGCTCACAGGAAACGGACCGCCCACGATAACTGTCACCGAGATTTCACTTTTCGCCGTTTCGGTCGCGATTAACGCAACCGCTACCTGGCTATTTTTGTGGACCGACAAAATCCAGCCGTAGTAAGAATGTCGCATTCGAGAGTCGCAGCATTTACGGGTTCATCCTGCGGGGAAATGCGGACGCGTTTGACGAAAAATCGAGCGCTTACGATTTGCGCTTATGCCTGCCAGGCCGAAGCCTCGTGCGAAGGCGGATGCGGGTGTAAATCGAGGACTTGGGAATGCTGGCTCTGATTTATTTCGCGCTGGCCGCTTGTGTCGGTGACTTCTTTTGCCGGCGTTTTTACCAGTTCGAGTCGGTTGCACACCGGTGTGCGGCAGCAATCCTCGTGGGCCTACTGGTAAGCTCATGGTTCACGTATCTGGCGGGGCTGGCTTTCTTCTGGACGTCACGACCTCTTTTGTGGGCCAATCTAGTGTTCTTTGTAGCAGCGGTCGCGCTTCTGTCCTGGCCTAAATGGAAAGGCAGAATTGTTAAAAGCACTCCGGGCGAAGCGTATCTAAAGCGATCGAATTTGTATCTTCCACGCCCTCGCGGATCGAGCACAGCCGACTGGCTACTCATAGCCGGATACGTGGTCCTGGTATCGTGGATGATGTTTGCCTCGTTCAATACCAAGGCGGGTAAACTTCAGATCGCCAACCCTGAGCACAGCGATTTCGGACCGAACACAGCGCTGATGCAGAGCTTTGCCGTAGGACACAATTTTCCCACGGAGTATCCTGCATTTCTCCGGCGACCGGATCCGTTACCACTTCTTGTTTTATTTTCAGGCGGGCAAACCTGGAGTTCCTCGGACTCGATCCAGCGTGGAGCCTGAATCTACTGAGCATAACCACACTCGTGGCGATGCTCGTGATCGTGATGACGCTTGGAGAGGTGCTTTTCACTCCGCGCGCAGTCGGACGCCTTGGGTCGTTGCTCTTTTTTCTTTCGGGTCGCTCTTTACGTCCCGTTTCTTCGCAAGCAAGCTTCAGTTCGGGCGGCTATTCAAGCGATCACCCATCAACGGGACTATCTTCCAGACGATCTTTCCGTATCGCGGTGAAGCTTGGGGTACGTGGTCTCAGGTGACTTATCTCAATCAGCGACACTTCGCCAGCGCGATCGGGATACTACTCCTCGTTCTGGTTTTTCTCGTGATGCGGTATCGCGCGGTGGCAGCTAAACGGGCTGAGCACGCGCTGCTACCGGCACAGCCATCGGCCCAGCTAAATGGATTGCCCGACATTGGCGCCCATCTGCGGTTTCAGCTAATCCAAGTGCCTGCAGATGTCCGGGAACCGCAAGTCGAGATGCCTACCGGTATCGGTGGCCATACACAATCGACAGACCAAGAACCGCGATCAACTGCAGAGCCTTTTCATGGCTACCTTGCGACCGTTCATTTTTTCGGGCGTCCTTGCTCGGGCTCCCGCCGATGGTGGAACAGCGCGGTGTTTCTGGCAGCCGCCGCTGATTCTAGCAGTGTTGTTCCTCCTGTTTCGCTGCGAGGACTTCAAATGCTGGCTTTAGCTGTTACCGCTGGCGTGATCGCATTGCCGCAGATGCTCTTATCTGAGCACTGGGAGCGGTAGAGCGCAGATGCCGAAGCTCCTTCATTGGGCTACACGATAGATCATCCTACAGTCGCGAATGTGGCCAAATATCTTGGCTTTCACCTTTGGCTTCAAGTGGTTGTTGATCGCGCTGGCGCTGGTTTTCGCGACTAATCTTCAAAGGCGATTTTTCCTGGCAGTCTTGAGTCTGCTCTTGCCGTTGCGTTTTGTCTTCCAGTTCACGATCGAGGTTCTGGCTAATCAAAAATTCATTCATATCTGGATGATCATCGCCAATCTTTTCGTCGCGTTTGCGCTCTGGCGGCTGTGGCACGCTTCGCCTGGCCGGAACCACATTGCCTGGAAAATTCGCGTGCGATTGCTGCCACCTCTGCTGATCATTCCGGGCGGCATTATCGATTTCTTTCCGATCCATCAACACTGGCTGGAGCGAGGTGACTTATCAAGAACGATCCGTTAATCGAGTGGCTTAACAAAAACACTACACCGCGGGAGATTTTTCTGACAGACCGGTTTGTGAATCATCCTATCTCTGATGGCTGGTCGGCGCGTGTTTTACGGCTGGCCTTACTCATGCATGGGGAGCCGGGTCATGACGCGAGTAAGCGCGATAGACTTTACATGGACCTTTTCGAGAACCGAGATCCTTGGAAAGTGTATCGCCTTCTGAAAGAGAACGGCATCAGCATATGTGGGGTTCGACGGAGCGGTTCGTCAGGCTTCATTCATCAAGCGACCGAATGAACAGCTTTATGCCACATATTTCCCAAAAGTGTGTTGAGGACAAACAGAACAAGTATAACTCATTAATCATCTACAAGGTGCCAGGATACGCCGCCTGCCAGTCTAAGCGCCCTGCCTGAGGGCGTCGCGAACGTGTTTGATGGCGGCAGAGGAAGCGGCAGGGGAGAATTTGACGGCCCGACGGGAATTGCTGTCGATACCAGTCGAAATATTCTGGTCGCCGGACACCAATAACGCTCGAATCGAGAAATTCTCGCCGACTGGAACCTTCCTATACAATGGGAATCAAAGGAATCGGCTATGGACAGTTAGGCGCGCCGAACGGGATCGCCATCGACCGGGCAACAACTTTATGTGGCCGACGCCTCCAAGCACGCGGTTGAGAAGCTGGCGTCCGACGGGAGTGTGATTGCTGAGTGGAAAGGTCCTGCCCCGGATTTTACGGGCCGCGCCGGATCGCCATTGGGACGGACGAATCGGTCTACGTCGTAGATCAGGGCCGCACGCGCATCGTGAAGTTCAGTCCGGATGGACAGGTACTAGACGACTTGGGGCAGCAGCGGAAGTGGCGATGGACAGTTCAATGATCCATACTTCGGTGGCGGTTGATCCTAACGACCAATAAGGTTTATGTGGCCGACCCGAGAAACAGCCGGATCCAAGTTTTTGACTCAACGGTAAGTTTCTAACTAAATGGCCAGTCCCAGAATGGGGACGGCCACATGGTTTCGAAGATCTGACTGTCGATGCGAAAATTGGCCGGCTATACGTCGAGCGCCAACATGAACACAGTGCTGATTTTTGATTTCAATGGCAACAGGATTGGCACTTTAACGCCAAAGCCGCCCGATCGACTCGACGGGCCATCAGCATTGGCCTTAAGAGACAAGAAGCGTGACGTTTTAAACATGGCCGGAAATAGGGTAAGCGTAATTGACCTCAACTGGCACGCCAACTGGCGGTTCGCAGTTGCAACTCGCCGGAACAGACATTGCGCTTTTTTGGGAATAGGGGTTGGCACAAAGTCGCGGTTTGCCACACTAGAAGAGCGCCGTTGCACAGCTCGCCTCCGTTGATGTGGTGATGTACCACCATGGCTGGCAGATACGTCTGCAAGTGAGTGATTGTGGTGCTGGCTCTGTTTTATCTTGGCTTGGCCATTGCTGTGGGCGACTTGCTCTGTCGGCGGTTTTACCGGTTCGTATCCACTGCTCACCGCTGGCAGCAGTTTACTGTTGGCGTCTTGCTCGGCACACTGGTTCACGTACCTGGCTGTGCTGGTTTTGCCGCATATGGCCGACGCTCTTTGCTGCGGGCCGACCTCCTGTTTTTCGTCGTTGCGGCTGGCGCGATCTTCTGCCTGTCCAGAGAAGCTCGGAAGGTGGAGATCACTACGCCGCATGTCACGGGATCGTCAAGGTACGACTGGATCACGCTAGAGCGCAGTGTTTGCCGCGGCATGCGTTCTGCTGATCGGAGCACTCTATGTCAATAAGCAGGGTCGGCTACGCCTCCGGGATGCAGACCAGCGATTTTGCTTCACAACTCGTCATTGCTCAAAATTTCGCCTTTGGTCACGACTTCCCGACCGGAGTTGCCAGCATTACGCTAGTCAGCCAGCTCTACTCAGTTTCTATTCTATTTTCAGGCCGGCAATCTGGACCTTCTGGGCCTAAACCTGCCTTGGAGTATCGATGTCCTTGGCGTGCTCGGTCTCATAAGTCTGCATCGCGCTAGTGATGGCACTGGGCGAGTTGCTCTTCCACTCGCGCTGTCGGAAGGCTGGGAGCCGCGCTTTTCTTTTTCCATGGCTCCGTGCGGCATTTAACTAGTTTTCTCCCATCCGGGGCACCAACATCGCCGCTGAGACTTGGGGATTTTGGAAGCAGATTGTTTTTGTGAACCAGCGACACCCGCCTATCGCCATCGGGATATTGCTGCTTGTCTTAATCTTTTTGGTTGATTGGTATCGCCGAAGAGGTTCGGCAAAGAGTTTTCTTTCTCCGGGTTGCTAGTTGCGGTGCCATTCTGGAACCCTCCCCGTCTTTGTAGCCGCCGCCAGTGGTGCTGTTTTGTCTCTCTTGTAGCTTACGGCTTGTGGTGGTTGTCGACGTTAAAGACTCCCCGATGTTAGGCCGCGTCCTGGCCGGCGCACTCACCGCTTGTATTCTCGCCGGAGGACTGATCGATCTGTGGCTGTTTACAGGCGCTCGCGCGTGGAAGTTAACTCTGAGACAGACCCGTTAGTTAAGGGACTCGTGTTTCGCAGGTCAGTGATTTACAAAATTCCAGATTCCTTCCCCACGGGCCTTGCACGTGAGAGTTCGTCAAGGGGACCCGTCACAGCTTTTGAAGGGGGCCGGGGAAGCGGAAAAGGCCAGTTTGACGACCCTCGAGGAATTGCAATCGACAGTGCTGGAAACATCTTTGTCGCCGATACAAGTAATGCGCGAATACAGAAATTCTCGCCAGACGGAACGTTCGTTACGAGCATGGGAACAAAAGGCAAGGGCCCGGGACAACTAGATGCACTGAACGGCATCGCACATTGGCCGGACTGGTAAGCTATACGTCGCAGACGCTGGCAATCACCGTGTCCAAAAGCTGAGCACCTCGATGGGACACTCATCGCTGAGTGGAAAGGGACCTGAACCTGGATTCTATGGGCCCCGAAAGATCGCCACTGGACCTGACGACTCGATTTATGTCGCTGACCAGGGCCACGCTCGAATTGTCAGGTTCAATCTTGATGGTGAGACACTGGCGACCTGGGGCAGCGGCGGAACTGGCGATGGACAGTTCAGGGACCCCACCTCTGTTGCGGTCGATCCCACCAACAAGGTGTATGTTGCCGATCCGGTAAACAGCCGCATACAGGTCTTTGATTCAAACGGTAAGTCCCTAACCAAATGGTCGATTCCCGAATGGGCAGAGCCATCCGGCTTTGAGGATCTGGCCGTCGATCCCAACAGAGGTCGATTGTATGCGTCAAGCGCGCATATGAGCACCATTCTCGTTCTTGATCTCTCAGGGGAAACAGACTCGGGACCGTAACGCCGACGCCGCCAGACGAAACTGGATGGCTCCATCAGCGCTCGCGTTGGCAAAAGATAAACCTGTTTGTTTTGGCACGCCGCTTCTGCGCACGTATGTCTGTAATCGTTCTGCAGAACAGGTAAACGCGAAGTTCGCGCGATGGAAGCAGATATTCTCTCGAGACTAGAGCCCGCCGACGTGGTTCAAAAGACGCCTGCGAGTTTTGCTGTGTGGCGGCTATCCTCACGCTTCCTTTTCAGCCTACACGGGAGATTTAAGAACCCGCCAGGGTTCTACCGACGACGAATCAGCGACCTCTACAACGCTTATCTCGTGCTCCCGAACTGGAGCTGGCGAATTCGGTCCACGGTTCCTGTACTCTTCCAAGAGCAGGCAGCGAAGCAACCCACGGATTAACCGCTCACGATCTATTTGCTGGCAATCGTCTTCCGATTTCTTCATCCGAGCATTCTCGTGGCACGAACGTTTGCTGCTTTCTGGATGTTTGCGGCGTGTTTACTCCTCGGCGTGCTGGCAACGCGCATTTCTGGTCAGCGCAACATCGGCATTCGTCGTTGCCGCGACCGCGCTAGTGACGCCTTGGCTATTCGAAATCGGACGATTAGTCTGGGATGCGCATTTTTCTGCTTTCACCGTCGTGGTGTTCCTGCTCGCTGGCCTACCGCATTCAATCCAAAGAAAGTTGGAACTGGCAGGACATTGCTGATGGTAGCGGGCAGTCTCGGGGTGATTAGCTTATGGTTATCTCAGCGGACGCGTCCTGGCGCCGTCGTTCGCGTTAGGACTACTCTTCTTCGCCACCAGCGAAGGAGCGTTTCTTTGGCATGCTCAAGATATGGCTCGCCTACGCGGTCACGTTGGTACCACTCATTTCTGTTCAATCGGTCGCATTCTGGAGTGCTTACCGAGCGGCTCTGGGAAGTTAGCTACATCAGACCTGACGCACCTTGGAAGGAAATCCCATTCCAGGTTGCTGAGTTTGTGCAGGTGCTACTTGCAGGATCAGAGTTTGACTCCCTTGCTTATGACCGGAGATCAGCTCATTGGCGTCATCATGTGGAAGGCTCCGGCGGAGCGATGCTTTTGCCACCTTCATTCTGGCAATGGCTGGGCTTCTGCTGGTCACTGCTGCGCTGGCGCGATCCGTGGTGGCGTTTTGTGCTCTATGGGCTTGCGGTTTCCATTGTGCCAGGCGCGATCACCGACTGGCCGTTCCACGAGCTGCGATTGATGGGCTACGCCGTCTTTCTGCTGGTGCTTCAATCCCGGCGCTGGAATGGCTGCTTGCACCGGCTCAACCAAAGCAGCGCGTGAGCGACGCAACTGACACAACGCACCATGGCGAACCAGGTCGTGCCGTAGTCGCTAGCTATGGCCTGCCGCGCGGAATCCGGCTCGGCATTCTTGCGGTGTTGCTGGCGGCGACCGTTGGACAAGCTGTTGATTTCCAAGTCATTTTGGCCGAAGGGACCAGAGCGGGATACTTTGCATTCGACATGATCGCACAAGCCAGCCTATGACGCAGCAATCGCGCAGTCGGAGCGGCCAATCTATTTGGAGGACGGACAATGGGGTCCCGCTTACATGACATGCGTATTGGTACGCCACTGTGGAAGGCAGGCCTTTGTCCGAATTTGTTCGTCTTGCCGACGGAGCGAAGCCTCCATCCGGCGCGATCGTCCTCAGCTCGAACTCAGACTGCCAGAACTGCGAAGTTATTATGAAAAGCAGCGCGTATGAGCTTTACAGGGCGAAATAGAAAGGCTTCGACGATTGCTTCAGTCACCAACTCCGACCGGACCGGGTGTTCATCGCTCAGTGGACGCCTGCATCATATGGCCCGCGGAAGATCGCTATTGGCCCTGACGACTCAATTTTAATGTTGTTGAATTCGGGGCTAATCGAATTGTAAAGTTTAGTCCCGTTGGCCAAGTCCTGCAAGCTGGGGCAGCGAGGGAACTGGTGATGGACGGTTCAAAGCCGCTAGTTCTGGTTACGGTCGATCAAACCAAAAACAAGTGTATGTGGCCGATCCGCTAAACAGCCACACACAGGTGTTTGATTCAGACGGGAAGTTTCTGAGCAAATGGTCAGTGCCCGAATGGCGAGACAGCCGCTGGGCTTTGAGGACCTGGCCATCGATTCTGACAAAGGCCGCCTGTACGCATCGAGCGCGCATATGAGCACCATTCTCGTTTTTGATCTTCAGGGGAACAGGATCGGGACCTTAGCGCCGACGCCGCCAGACAAACTGGAGGGTCCATCGGCGCTCGCGCTGGCAAAAGACAAACTTTTTGTTCTGAACAGCGCTTCTGCGCGAGTATCTGTGATCGATTTGCAGAACAGGTAACCGGAACTTCATGCGCTTCCGACTCGACAAATATGTTTTCAGACAGAACCGCCTCGACCGTGGCTCAAAAGAGCCTCTGCTGATTTTTGCTGTGTGTCGCTGCGTTTGGTCCTGCTTTTCAGCCTATACACCTGGGGCGTATCGCACAGAATCCACCAGGTTTCTACCTCGACGAGTCAGCGAACGCGTCACAACGCTTATCTCGTCTCCCGAACTGGGGCTGGCAGAATTCGGTCCGCGGTTTCCTGTGCTCTTCCAAGAGTTTGCAGTCAGTAACCCAACTTACATAGAACCCCTCACGGTCTATTTGTTGGCAATCGTGTTTCCGATTCGTTCCACCCGAGCATTCCGTGTGGCGCGAATCGTTCGCTGCTTTCTGGATGTTCGCGGCGTGTCTGCTGCTTGGCGTGTTGGCAAAGCGCATTTCTGGCCAGCGCAAGATCGGTATAATCGTTGCCGGGGACTGCGCTGCTGACGCCCTGGCTTTTCGAAGATCGGCCGATTGGCCTGGGATCCGCATTTTCACTGCTTTCACGGTTGTCGTGTTCCTGCTTGCCGCCTACCGCATTCAATCCAAAGAAACCTGGAACTGGCAGGACATTGCGATGGTCGCCGGCAGCCTCGCGGTAGTGACGTATGGTTATTTCAGCGGACGCGTCCTGGCACCATTGTTCGCGTTAGGGTTACTCTTCTTTGCGACCACAAAGCGCCGCTTCCTTGGCGTAATCAAAGATATGGCTGGCCATACGGCGTCACGTTGATACCACTCATTCTGTTCAATCGGTCACATCCTGGCGTGCTAACAAAGCGGCTCTGGGAAGTTTGCTGTATCAGGCCTGGCGCACCTTGGAAGGAAATCGCGTCTCAGTTTGCTGAGTTTGTCAGGTGCTACTTGCAGGATCAGAGCTTGACTCCTTTGCTTATGACGGGAGATCCATCATTGGCGTCATCATGTCGAAGGTTCGGGCGGAGCGATACTTTTTGCCACCTTCATCCTGGCAATGGCTGGTCTGCTGCTGGTCATTGCCCGCCGCTGGCGCGATCCTTGGTGGCGCTTTGTGCTCTATGGACTGGCGGCTTCCATTGTGCCAGGCGCGATCACAGACTGGCCGTTTCACGAGCTGCGGCTGATGGGCTACGCCGTGTTCCTGCTGGTGCTTACAGTTCCGGCGCTGGAATGGCTGCTTGCTGCCGATGAACCAAAGCAGACGCGCATGCGACAGCAACGCGAGGAATCGCACCGTGGCGCAGATCGTGCCCGCAGTTCTCAGCCACGGCCTCGTCGCGCTCAATCCGGCTCGGCTTTCTTGGAATCTTGCTGGCAGCGACCGTTGCACAAGCCGTCGATTTCCAATTCACTTTCTGGCGTGAAGGACCAAGCGAGAGTTTGCATTTGACGTTCCGCATAAGCCTGCCTACGACGCAGCAGTCGCACAGCCACAGCGGCCAATCTATCTGGAGAACGGCATGTGGGGTCCCGCTTACATGGATGCGTATTGGTACGCCACCGTGGAAGGCAGGCCACTATCCGAATTTGTTCGTCTTCCCGATGGACCGAAGCCTCCGTCCGGGCGCAATTGTCCTCAGCTCAGAACTCAGACTGCCAGAACTGCGAGGTTATCCAGAAAAGCGGCGCTCTATCTGCTTTACAGGGCGAGGTAGCAGATCAACATCGTGCGGAATGACGCGACGTTCGCTGGAGTCCATCGAGCGAAACAGAACTCTGCTGCGTCCGATAATCAACCGTTGAGTTAACGAGGCTCATTCTGCAGCATTCATACGCACGATTGTGAACTTGCGCACTTTGAAAACTCGATTTGTCACACCGAGAGTCCTCTGTATTCGGTTTGTCATTTCTCTCAGCAGTGATCGGCGCAGCCGCTGCGGCGCAGTACCGGAAATCAATCCTGGGGAGATGTCGGCAGCCAATCGGATGGCTCCTTAGCATGCTTCTTTTATTACTTGCGGTTCTGCCAAATCCACGCGAACTCGCCGTGGGCTTAAAGACGTTAATAACACCGAAAGCAGCATTCTTCTATTCTGGATCCTGTTCTTTGTAGTTTCGCATCTTTGGAATTTCCGCACGGCCCCTTGGAATGGAAACTCACTTTTGACGAGTCCGCTAACAGACCTCCTGTATCTAGAAAAGCAACGTTATTGGTCATCCATATCAGGCGGCCTGGTATCATGGCATTATTTCACGCGAGACCCTGTTTCATTATTATGTGTGGGGTTTTCTAAAGCTGTTTGGCTCTAATATCCTGTCGTATGAAGCAGCGCTCTTTGTTATTTGGCTGACGACCTTTGTGTTCACGCTCCTGCTAGTTGACCTGTTTTTCGGCTCTTACATTGTCACATCCGTCGTGGCGTTGAGCTTTAACTTCCTCCTCCCTTTGCATTCATTTACACTTCGTCGGATACCGCTACCCAATGACGACTGCTCTCGGCCCTGATCTCCCTCTATGCCTTAGCATCTGGGCTTTAGAACCATCTCTCGTTGTTGGCTTTCGATCGGCGGACTTACTGGCAGGGCTTTGCTTTGGCCAGCTCCATACCCGGCAAGCAATATCTGCTGGCGCTTGTGATTGCTGCGCCCCTATATGCTCTGTTTTATTGGAGGACCTTAAAAACGAAGTGTTACGTGGAGCCTCGCTAGCCAATGTCCTTTATGGCTTTTGCGGCTGCCACACCAATTCTCTGTTACATCATCTTCAATTGGGGCCACTATACTTTTATGAAGGTTCGTACCTTCATCGTTTCTGGGAGGCATGCGGGGACCCCGTCCCCAAACAATATGCGGTAATATGTAACCGGGCTCTGGAACTGCTTTTTTGCTGCCCACTATTGGCCTTCGTCTTTTGTTTCCGGATAATTTGCCTATTCCGTTGCCGTATTACTGGCTTTTGGTGCCCGGCTTTGTGCTGGCTCTTTGGCAAAGGCGTTTTGAAATCGTGCTGCTGGCAACGCTTCCAGTGGTAGAGTATTTGTTTCGGGAGGCCTGCCGTTGAGCAGCGGCTGCTGCTTTCGTAATTCCATTTGGGTCATCCTGATCGGCTTCACGCTTGCCGGGCTGTTAAAGCCTCAGCCGTGGCCAGGCGTGCAAATTTTGGCCGAGTGCCGTGGCGGTCTTGATTCTGCTCAATGGTCTGGTGCCATCGGTTCGATATATCTACAGCAAGACGAAGAGCCCGTTTGCAATCCACTATTATCTGCAACATCACGTCGCTGTGTCGCGATTCTTAAGACATGTGGTAGCCGGTCAGAGCACCCCGGATCCTCCTCGCCTCGAACGCCAGGAGCTTTAATCCCGGATTGAACGCATTGCAGATGCGCTTACGACACGTTCATCTGCCAGAATGATGCTTATTCAATCATCCACCTGTTTCTGCACGATTACGACGACGGTAAGATCCTCTCGTTCTGTTCTGGATTTCCGTTTTTCTGGGTAATGACTGAGCAAGACGTGTGGCAGGCTAACAAAACGCGGATTCACAGTTATACTCCTGGCTACAAGGATTTGAAACTCCCCTCTGGGAGAGAGATCCAAAGACAGAACGTATAATCGCAAATTTCAATCGCTCCGGGACCTCGGAGCCGAGGATCGCTCTTTCGCTTTCGTTTGGCGGAAGACTGAGGCGATTTTATGTGGCTAAATATCCCGAACAAAAATATCCGTGAGTTTCAGGACCGTGCATCAGCATTCCCTCGCTACCCAGAGTTGAAGTCCATCGCTGCGGCTCCTCCACCATGTTCGAAGGGGGTAAGGGAAGTGGTAACGGCAAATTTGATTCGCCAACTGCGATTGCAGCAGACGGCCTCGGAAGCGGTTTTCGTCGCCGACACTGGGCAACGGCTCGACATCGAAAGACTCTCCCCAGCAGGGGCGTTCTCAGGCACCATCACAATCGCGGGAAATGGCAAGGGACTAGACGCGGACCCAAGTGGAATAGCCGTTGACCATGCGGGCAACATCTGCGTCGAACGTTTCCAAGCAATGTGTTTGAAACTCGCCCCGGACGTAGGTTCATCGTAAGAGTGGAAAGGGCCAGACCCGGCTTTTACGGTCCGCGCGCCGTATTGCAATCGGCCATGACGACTCAATTTATGTCGTTGACCAGGGCCGAACACGAATCGTTAAGTTCAGCCCTGATGGCCGGCTGCTATCGGTTTGGGGCAGCAAAGGCAGCGGCGACGGCCAGTTTGACGACCGACTTCCGTCGCGAGAGTTGATCCCAAAACCAATAAGGTCTATGTGGCCGATCCACCTAACAGACGAATACAGGTGTTTGACTCGTATGGAAAGTTTCTTGCCAAATGGGCTGTTCAGAATGGGGACAACCTCAGGGCTTTGAAGATCTGGCAGTAGATCCAGAAACAGGTCGCCTATATGCATCCGGTGCAAACATCGTTCAGTCCTCATGTTCGATTTGGATGGTAAACGGCTCGGCAGTGTCATCCCGAAACCCTAACAAGCTTGAAGGACCATCGGGGATCGTTTTGGAGCGACCGAAAACTCTATGTCCTAAATAAGACAAGCAACCGCGTAACACGCGATAGATCTGGCAGCCGCCAGTGATCACAGTTCTTTTGAACACAAACAAAACAAAAGGTTCTCGGCGAGCACCCTGTTACACAAGAACTCAAACTTTCTAAACTAAGAGCGAGACGACGAGAAATCGGGCTAGGAACAGCGCCAGTCGTTAAAAGTTCCGATATCGCTGGCCTCGCCATCCAGCGCAAGGACAAGATCGCGCGAAGTTTCCCTAGTGAATTGCGTCACATGCTGCGCCTCGTCCAGCGTTGCAACCTACAAAACCCGAACTTGTCGAGTAGCCATTCAATCAATGGCCAGGCACTTCGATAATTTGGCGTAGTAAGAAAAAGCTGACCACCTGGGGCGTGATTTTGTGAAAAAGTGACAGAATCTGTCGCTTGACTCTCATAAAGATGTTCGATCACTTCGATACAATTAAATCCTGTCAAATGGCTGATCGGCTATAAGGTCTTCGAATTGACCGAGGCGGAACTGGAGGTTCGGTGAATCATAGGTGCTGCTGGCGAAGCTTATTGCCTCTGGATTGCTGTCTACCCCGATGACCTCTCCTGCGTGGAGGGACAGAATTGGCTAATGGTTCCGGAGCCGCATCCTGCATCGAGCACACGCTCGTGCTTTGAAGGATTGCCACACGTTCTGGCGTAATCCTAAACTTCGCTTCGTGCCAGAAACGCTGGGCGGCGCGGTCGGACATCAAAGCCTAGGCGATAGTCTCCGCTGATGCGGATCGCGTCGCCCTTCCTGTAACCTAGTCGATCTTCACTTCCCATGCAGGCATCTGATCTGCCGGACCAATAATTCAAACTAGCATCAACCTGATGATTTGCCGGCCAATGTAAGTGGCAACTTGTGGTTGAGTGGCCGTCGCAACGTAGAGGGTTTATCGTCCATGTTACTGGTGAGCTTTCCGCAACTTTACGTAACGCGGGCGATGTTAACTTCCTGATAAATCTGAGGCGATGTGGTACCAATGATTCCCAAACTAACCATTAAAACACCGCCGATCAGTAACTCAAGTATGATCACAGTGGTAAATCCAGAGAGCTAGTCGGCAAAATACATGACCAGTGCGCCAAGTTGAGAATAGAGTTGCACAGAGGAGAAAAAGCCATCAGAATAGTGACTGCCTGTAGCGGCAACGATGAAAAATGCTGTGATCGCAACGATAGCCAGGCGAAAAAGACCGAAAAATGACCAGCGTGACTGTGTCAACCGTCGTTTACGACCGAAGGTTATCTGCTTTCGGCGAAAACCAAGCCAGCTCACCCCCGAAAGTGTTTCGTTCACATATCGAGCCATGCGTCTCTGACCTTTCGGTCAAGAAGCTTGAAGTCCTGAAGATCCGTATTGCAGGTTGTAACCCGAAAGACCGCTCAACGTTCGGTAAAAGAAACGCGCCGATTCGATTGATGAGCGACTCTGTGCCTCGCGTTTTCTTAATGCCTTCGATAATTTCCCAGTGCTCAATCTGCCAAAGGCGAACCATTTCAGGAATCAGCTCCGGAGGATGCTGGAGATCGGAATCCATGACAATACACGCTTGCCCCAATGAATGTGCCAATCCGGCGCAAATTGCTCCCTCTTTCCCGAAATTGCGGCTGAAACGCGGTGCGCTTCAGCCTGCCGATTAATACCGTGTTGCAAAACGTGCCATGTGTTGTCGGTTGAACCGTCGTCGATCACTGATCATCTCATCAGCAACCTTCACTGGCAAAGGCTTCTGCGTGAATCAACGACAGATTCTCAGCTATTTGATCGCCCTCGTTGTGAACGGGAACCAGAGACCGAAGAGATATATTGCTGTCCCCAGGCGCACGGGGTTCTGTTGTAAGGACCTGACCACAGAACTTTCAATGCCAAAGCCATTTTGCCGGTCGACGCATGCATCTTGCGGGTAATTAAGCATTACCGCGGATAAATCCATACGAATCGACCCGCATTGTCAATCCATCCGGTGCTCTCGTTAGTGACGGTAGTGCTTTCGGACCTTCTCTCGCGGTTGCCACAATCGGTGCGTCACTCAATGC
>ERZ1370068.318-contig-10288_pt1 | contig 34192 bp, 55 predicted proteins | sample MGYA00561227_ERZ1370068 | MGnify/ENA primary metagenome ERZ1370068 (study PRJEB38410, sample SAMEA6850437) | metagenome | study: Metagenomic assessment of the ecological functions of the soil: analysis of the soil microbiota associated with the...
ATACATCGGACCGGGCTTCCCGGTCACGGTCTCCACCCCCGACCGGCCGAGCCTCCCAACATCAGGCAACCAGAACGACATGCCTCGTCGGGCTGGGGCGAAGCCCCGTTAGAACTAGATCCATGCGGCCCAAACATGAATCCTCGGGCCATGGTGCTGGGCTGCCCGCGCGGCGACCGTAGTAGTCGTCAACTAATCACGTTCTCACTCGAACGACGGCCGAGGCTAGGCCAGACACCGCGCTCGGTGAGCACACGAGGAAAAGAGCTGAAAGATGCCTGAGTGCAACGCTTGGAATGCTGGCGATGCTGCCGGTGGTGTTCGGTGTCGCTGGGTACGTGATGGTGTCCCGATGACCGCACAACTCGCCCAGCTCGGTCGCCGAATCAGCAAGCAGCACTATCGATCCCGACGCGCAGGCACGACGCGCCAACGATGGCGAACTGAGCGCAGGGTGTCAATCTGACCTGACGATTGACGAGGATGCGGTGGACGGACTCTTAACCGCCGAGGAATTTGCTGCCGAATTCGACGAGAACCTCGACGATGGCACGTGGTACGCCAAGTATCGTCGGCTCGCCGCCGAACAGGCCGCCTTGCGCCGGCTGGCCACGCTGGTCGCGCGCGGCGTTGCACCTATGGAGGTATTTGGCGCGGTGGCCGACGAGATGCGCCGATGCGTGCCTGCGGACACCGCCGGATTGTGGCGCTTCGAGACGGATCGCGAGATCACCATCGTGGCCGCCGCCGCCGATCCCGAGGCGCTGGCTATGATGGCCGGTGGGCACCCGAACCCCGGTGGACGGCAACACCCTCGCAACGCTGGTGCAGCGCAGCGGCCGGCCCGCACGGATCGACAGCTACGACACCGTCGCCGGGCCGATCGCTGCTCGCGTGCGCGCGGTCGGTGTGCGCGCGGCGGTGGGGGTGCCGATCATCGTTGATGGACGCGTGTGGGGCCTGGCGGCGGTCGGTTCGCTGCAGCCCGGCCCGATGCCGGCCGACACCGAGGCCCGCATCGGCCGCTTCGCCGAACTGACCGCCACTGCCCTGGTGGCCGGGTCATCGCGACGAGCAGAAACGACAGCTCCTGGCTGAGGCGTCACGACGGTGGAATCTGGCCGCCGATCGTGAGCGCCGGCGCATCGAACGCGATCTGCACGACGGCGCCCAGCAACACCTGAGTCACCCTGGCGCTGGACGCGCGGGCCGCTGAAGCCTCGGCGCCCGCCGAACTGGCCGAGCTCAAACACCAAATGTCGCGCATCGCGTCGGGGTTGGCCGAGGTATCCCTGGAGCTGCAGGAAATCTCGCGCGGCATCCACCCGGCGATCCTGGCCAAGGGCGGACTGCCCACGGCGATCAAGGAGCTGGCCCGCCGCTCACCGGTGCCGGTGCAGCTTGACGTTGCCATCAACGACCGGCTGCCCGAGCCCATCCAGATCGCCGCCTACTACCTGGTGGCCGAAGCCCTGACCAACACCGCCAAACACGCCCACGCCGCCACCGTCCACGTCCAGGCTCGACACCGACCACACCGACGCCGGCGATCCGGTGCTGCGGGTCTGCGGTGCGCGACGACGGTCGCGGCGGCGCCGACCCCACGGTGGATCCGGGCTGGTCGGGCTCACCGACCGGGTGGACGCCCTCGGCGGGCGCCTCTGGCTACACAGCCCACCCGGCGCCGGCACCACCGTGCGCGCCGAACTCCCACTACGCCAGGCCCACGCGCAGCGATATTTAGCAAAGTGACGCTACCTGCGTCTGACCGCAATTGTGAAGGCACGGACACCATCACGGTCGCTACGTATATCGTCGAGAACCTGGATGTCATTATGAGGTGATCCACCGCGCCACCATCCGCGCGGCACCGAGATAGCTAATGTTGCTGTTTGAATGGCTGCAACAATCGCTAATCTGTTAGCCAACAGACAACATCGCCCATGCCGGTAATCACGAGTAAGACACCGAATGCGCCGTGGACAACAACGGCGGCGAGGATGGGCTGGGCGGCGCGCGCTTAACCAATCGTGCAGCCGCAGCACGACGGTATTACCGTCTTCGCTGGCATTGGGTGGAGATAGCTGATGAGTAATCTCAGCGACCGTAAACGCCACGAGGGTGAACATCAGAGCGGCGGCGAATTGCTCAGTGGCAGGTGCTCCCGACGCCAGAATCGCGATCATCGCCGCCAGGTATTCGACGGGCGGCGTGGCCAATGCGAGGCCGGCGACAAACGCGACCACCAATGACCCTCCTTCGAGGTGGCCGCGGATGGAAAGTCGGCCCGATCCGATCGGTGTGTTCCGCTCTAACACCAGACCGAGCCCGCACCGCCGGTCACCGGCAACAGGCGCGCGCTGGCGCGCCCGGAGACGCGCCGCCAGTCAGCACCGCCAGCACGCCGATCGCGACCTGTATGTCGGCAAAAATCGGGGTGCTGGAGGAGGAAACCACTTCTCGCATGATGGAAAGCGCGGAGTCACGTAGAAAACAAGCACAAACCAACGCAGTGGCGATACCCGCTGCCATGCCGCCGAGCCAGAAGACAAACAGATTGAGCATGGGCCGTGGCTGCGAAATCAAGAACGCCGTAATCCCGATACGAACCGGGTCCATCGCCACTACGAGTGACAGCACGAGAACTGCGCTACTCATAGCCGGCACCTACTTCCCAACGAATCTCGCTGTGCTAACGCAAAACCGGTGCAGCAGCGGGCGAAGGCGATTGGCCCTCAGGCTCCCTCATCGGGAACCGCTGGTAGCAACCGCGCAAGCGGTTCGGGTGCCCACCAGTTGAACCCGGCCCATCACACGCATGAACGACGGGACGAGCAGCATGCGCACCAGCGTCGCGTCTCCCAGCACGGCCAGCGTCAACCCGACACCGAACATCCGCATGAACGACACCTGGGCGGCGATCATCGCGGCGAACGAGATGGACATGATCAATGCGGCGGCGGTGATCACCCGGCCGGTGTGGGCCAACCCGAGCGCCACGCTTTCGTCGTTGTCGGCAGCGGTGCCGGTTGGACGCCAGCCAGTATTCGTGGATTCGCGACACCAGGAACACTTCGTAGTCCATCGACAGCCCGAAACGCGATGCAGAACAACAGCGCAGGCATGGTGACCACCAGCGTGCCGGTCGGGGTGGTACCGAATGCGCCGAGGTGACCGTCCTGGAAGATCCACACCAGTGCACCGAACGTGGCAGTCAACGATAAGCCGTTGAGCATCAAGGTCTTCAGTGGCAAGACTACGCTGCCGGTCAGTCAGTAACATCAGTACGAACGTGATCGCGGCGATGACCGTGCAGGACGATGGGCAGCCGGGAGGTGACAGCGTGGACGGTGTCGCGGTTGATTGGTGCGGTTCCCGGTCATGAGCGCATGCCGGCCTGCGGGACCGGGCACGGCTTGCAGCTCAGTCGAGCTGAGTTTCGAGGCCTGCGAGTACAGCGGCGCGCTGCTCGTGACGGTCAGAAACGCGCTGCCTTCGCTGACGGTCGGTCGCTGCCGACGGCGGTCCCGACAAGCGCACCGGCGACGAATGTGCCAGCCGGCGACGACACCGACGATACACGCGGGCACCTGCGGAGAGCTGTGCGGCGTAGCCGTCCATCTCGGCGGTGCTGATCCCGTCGGCATCGGGAATGACAACCGTCACGTTCGTCGCCAGGTTGTCAGCGAAATCGGTGCGCAGCTGATCACCGACCTGGCGCGCCGAGGCCGATGTCGGCAACACGCGATCGTCGGCGAAGCCCCACTTCGCCGACGAAGAACGGCAAGCCCAGCAGCAACCAGCAGCGCGGCAACCGGCGAGCCCGATCGGAATCGCCCGGCGCATCACGAATTTCGCTAACCGGTAGAAGAAATGCTGCTCGATCGGCGGGAGCGGGTTCCGGCCGCCGCAGCAGCCTGCAGCAGCCGGCGCACATGTCCAGAGAATCCAGTCGCGGGCCGAGCAGCGCAATGGCCGCCGGAGTCACCACGATCGCGGCGATGGCCGCGAACGCCACCACCGCGACGCCGGCGTAGGCGAACGACTTCAGGAAGTACATCGGAAACAGCACCAGCACCGACATCGACAGCGCCACCGTCAGCGACGAGAACAGCACGGTCCGGCCGGCGGTGGCCATCGTGCGCATCAGCGCCTCGTCACGCCCGGCGCCGTCGGCGAGCTCGTCGCGGAACCGGCTGAGAATCAGCAGCGTGTAGTCGATCGCCAACGCCAGCCCCATCGCGACGGACAGATTCAGCGCGAAGATCGAGACGTCGGTCGCGAAGGTGAACGCGCGCAGCACGGCCATCGAACCGAAGATCGCCAAGCCGCCGACCGCCAACGGCAGCGCCGCCGCCACCACGCCGCCGAACACCCACACCAGCACCAGAAAGCTCAGCGGGATCGCGATGGTCTCCATGAGCTTGAGGTCTTCTTGTGTCTGCTGGTTGATCTGGGCGTCGGTGATCGCATCGCCGCCCGCGCGCACCGTCACGCCGTCACGGTCGTGTACCAATTCGTTGCTCAGCAGTCTCGGCATGCTGCTGTGCGCCGTTCTGACCGCCGCTGATGCCCGCGACGATCAGCCCGGTGTTGCCGTCCTTGCTGACCAGCGACTGCCGCCACGGACGGCGGTGCGGTCCATGGCGAAATCACCTGTGCCACATAGGGCGAGTTGTGCAGCCGTGCGCACGATGTCGGTGGCGACCGCGCGAGCGGCACCGCTTTCTGTGCGCCGTCGTTGGAGCTGACGGTGATCAGCATCTGCATGTCGCCTTGATCGAACTTGCCGGCCAATAGCTCGCGCGGCATGCGCAGAGCCTGCGGTCGGATCCGTCGAAACCGCCGGCCGACAAGCTCTTCGCCACCGGTATGCCGAACACCGCCGCGCCGGCCATGACAAGCAGCGCGATCGCGATGATCTGCCGCGGCGCACGAATGGCTAGCCGTGCAATACCCTCTAACACATTTCCTCCGCCCAGCGGTCCTCTGGTGTGCTTTCCCACGATCAGCGCTTCCTACGGCGGGCCGCGTTCGGGCGATCGATCTGATTCAAAAGCGGACTACGCCGCCCTCGATGGTGAGCCCTGGCCCGAACGCCAACATGACCCCGTACTCTCCCGGCGCGGCTTATCCACTCGCAGAATGTTTTCCAGTACGAGTAACACCGTGGCCGAGGCGCAGTTTCCGGCGTTCGCAAGACGTCCCAGCTGGCCCGTAATTGCTCCGGCTGCAGCGCCAACTGTTTGCCCAACACCCGCAGGATCTTCGGACCGCCCGGGTGAATGGCCCAGTGGCTGATATCGGCGGCCGATAATCCTAACGGTTGCAGGAGTTTGACAAGAAAGCCCTCGATGTTCTCTTGAGCACCGCTGGTACACCGGCTGCCAGTGTCATCCAAAAGGATTGGTTGCCGATGTTCAAACTCATCATCTGATGCTGGTCATAGAGCTGCTCGGTGTGCGTGCGCAGGAACTGGACCCCGGCTCCATCGGGCGCCGACCCCATCAGCAATGGATGACGCTGGCATCGCCGAAGAGCGCCTGCGTGATCAGCGATTCCGTCGGATCCTCGTCGGGCATCGGGCTATTGCGGACGTGGGCCGAACTGAGTTCGGTGCAGTTGCCGATCACCAGCTCGTCGGGTCTTGCGGCCAAGCTGTCCATGGCGACCTTGATCACGTTGAGCGCCGCATAGCAACCCATGTGTCCTATGAAGGTGCGCCGCAAATCCGGACCGCAGTCCAAGCTGTTTGGCCAGCAGCAGATCCGGCCCGGATTGACGTAGCCGGTCGAGCAGGCCATCACGAAGCTGCCGACGCGGTCTTTGTCGAAACCGTTGGATCGCTTGGCTGATCGAACGCGAGGCCACATCTTTGACGGCGTCGGCGTGGCTGCCATCCGGTCCCCGGTGAGCATGGTGCAGACTTCCCGCAGCGTATTCGTCCCACATGATGTGGCGCTTCTGCACCGCTGTCGACTCGATGATTCGCTTCCCAAACCGAACCTGTGGCGACATGTGCTGAAACAGGAGGTCCCAGCTCTCCTGCATGGTGACCTCAAACGGCGGATGCGCCGACGCCATGCCCAGCAGGGTGGGCCGCAATCGCACGGCGCTCGCCGTCGGCTGCGACGGTGCCGGTGCGCCGCCCGGAGAGTGACTCAATGATGGTGTCTGCCTGGTACATGGCTATCGCTCCCTATCGCTTCGTATCAGCGACGGCGTGTTGGCCGACCGCCGTGCGAACCTCGCGCGTGCGTGGAAGAGTTCGCCGTGGGCCGCGGCGGGCCAATAGCCTTGCGGCGGAGACCTTCTTGGGCGGCGACAGCGTGCCTGCCAGCCATTGGGTGCGCGCCTCGCGCCGTCGTAGCTTTCCGCTGCTGGTGCGCGGCAGCGTGCCGGGCGCCAGCAGCTCCACGTGTGCGGGCCGAATCCGGGTGCGTTCCAGGACTCGCGACGCCACGTCGTCTGCCAGGGTCGAGGGGGCGTCCGTCGTGGTCTCGACGAGCATCGCCAGCGCCTCATCTTCCTCGCCGGCGGGGACGAATCCCACAGCGACGGCGCATCCGGTACGAACGCCGGGCAGCAACTCCAGCGCTGCCTCGAACTCCTCGGGCGCGTGGTTGGCGCCGCGCACGACGATGACGTGCCTTGTGGCGTCCGCACACAAAAAGCTCGCCGTCGTCGATGAAGCCCAGATCGCCCGAGTCCAGCCAGCCGTCGTGGATTGCCTGATCAGTCAGGTCGATCCGGGAGAAGTAGCCCGGCCATGACGCTGGGCCCGCGAACGAAGATGTGACCGACGCGGCCGGGGGCAGGGACACCCCGGCCGCGTCGCGGATCTCAACCTCCACACCGGCCAATGGGCGGCCCACGCTCACCAGCTCTTTGCTGCCAGGCGCGACGACGCCCTCGAGCGCCAGTTTGTCGGCGTCCGCGCCAAGGGTGCGAGACGAGGTGCCGGCCGGCTTGAACGTCACGGCCAACGAGGCCTCTGCCATCCCGTAGCACGGTGTGAGCGCCGATTGCGCGCAGGCCCCAGCGCGCGAATCGCTCATAGAATCGCCGCTGCACCGCGGCGCTGACCGCCTCGGCTCCATTGAGCGAGACCCGCCATGAGGACAGGTCGACTCCGTCGAGTTCCTCGTCGCGGATACGCTTGCAGGCACAGGCCGAAGGCGAAGTTGGGCGCCGCCGTGACGGTGCCGCGGTGTCGCGAGATGGCCCGCAGCCACGCACCGGCGCCGCGACGAACAGCTCAGGCGGAAGCAGGACCAACGGGGCCGTAAAGTAGAACGCGGACAGTAGATTTCCGATCAATCCCATGTCGTGGTAGAGCGGCAACCACGTGACGCCGACCGGTTCGGCGTCCCCTCGTCTGATGAGGTAGCGGTCAATCGCGGCAAGCGTTCGACAGCAGATTCGCATGCGTCAGCGCGACCGGCTTGGGATCGTGCGTAGTGCCGGACGAGAATTGATCAATGCCACGCCGTCGGCGGCGACCTCGACCTCGCCTGAGTTCGGTGCCGCCCAGGCCGGAGGCGGTCACACAGCCCAGGCGGGGAGCAGCGATCTGAACCGCTGGCCCCAGGAACCGACGGATGCGTTCGTCGGTCACAACCAGGGCCGCGTCCACCGCCCGCAGCATGGCCGCCGTCTTCGCGTGATACTCGTCGAGTCTGCCCAGCCGGACGGGCGGATACAGCGGAACCGGGACGGCGCCCGCGCACAGCACGCCGAACAAGCACTCCACGAACTCGGGACAGGTCGGCAGCACGAGTGCGACGCGATCGCCTGTGCGGACCCCGCGTGCCAGCAGATCCCCAGCGATCGACAGCGCCCGCTCCCGCGACGCGAGCCATCGGGACTTCTGGTCTTGCTCTTTCCTGTTCGACGAAGAACAGGCTCGCCTGACTCGCGCCGCCGCGGCGAGCATCTCGGTCAGAGTCGCGTGCTTGGGACGGATCGCGGGTGCGCCTCCTCATGATTGCTGCTCGAACGCGCCGGACGCACTAAAGCCGCGAGATCGCCAGACGGTCCGCAGATCGTCCGCGTCCTCGGCGTCCAGGACGATGTCGTAGCGGTCTTCGATCTTGAAGACAAGCGACATAACCGTCAGCGAATCCAGCCCCTGACTCTGCAGGGACGAATCGGCGGTGAGATCCGCGGCTACCACGTTCCGTACGGATGAGGTCGATGATCTCCTGGGTCACAGCCTCACGGGTGACGACGGAGTTTCTTGGCGACATGTCGTACAGTGTCGCGGTGTCAGCCGTCCCGTGTCGGCAACACTGGCAACCATATGCGTTGGGTGCTAGCCATACCCGCCAGCCGCGAGCAGTCACACACGAGCAGTGAAAGCCGTTGTAATAGAAGGCGAAGCATCCCTCGGTCGGGTGTTGGTTGAGATAATCGTTGACGTGATCGGATATTGACGGCGCTTGCCGGGCAGGGGCTAGTCGATCGCAAGACGAGAAGTTAAGTCGCCCAGACCTTTGTGTTCGAATAGCGCGACGCAGCGCCGCGCGGTAAACCAATCCGTAGCGCCGCGTGATTCGTGTTCCGCCGTCTTCGGCGTCAAGCGTTGGAAGCAGGTTCTCCGTGGCTGCGAATCCCTGCTTTTCCTGATCGAGAGAGCCAAGGTGAAACAGCGTTGCTGTCACAACGGTTTTTATTGCTCGTAGCGGGACGTGCCGCGGCGAGGTAGTGCTGGCACCCAGCACGCATATGGTTGCCAGTGTTGCCGACACGGAACCGTTCGTACGCAACGATGTGAGATCGCGACGATGCTCAAAACCCCCACCAAGAAGATGTGAGAACCAATGGCAACGATCTTGGCCTACACTTCGCCGGCACTCGGCCATCTGTTCCCGTTCAGCGCACTGCTCTTGGAATTGTCCGGCCGCGGCCACAAGATGCATCTGCGTACGCTCTCCGCGGGTGTGGCGATGGGGCGAAGGCTCGGTTTCACCACCGATACCGTCGATCCGGCGAATCGAGGCGATCGTCCACGATGACTGGAAGGCCTCAAATCCCCGTGCTGCGCTGAAGAGGGCGGTCGACGTGTTCTGCCGACGCGCCTCGTACGGAAGTCGTTGACTTTACCGATGCGATCACGCGAACACGCGCCCCGACGCGCTGATCGTCGACGTCAATTGCTGGGGCGCCCAGTCGCGTCGCCGCACGCGCGTGACATCCCGTGGGCATGTTTCTCCCCTACACGCCGCCTCTGCAATCACATGGAGTGCCGCCCTTCGGGCTGGGTCTAGGACCACTGCCCGGCGTGCTGGGCCGGGTCCGCGACGCCACGCTGCGGCCCATCGTGATGGGCATGCTGGAGAAGGCGGTGTTGCCACGCGGTAACAACATTCGCGCGAGCGCCGGCGCACCGCCGGTCGCGTCGGTGGACGAGTTCATGCGGCGGGCGCCGCTAATGCTGGTGGCGAGCGGAAGCCATTCGAGTATCCGCAGACAGAATGGGGCGATGCCGTACAGATGATCGGTCCGTGCATGTTTGAACCCGCCATGGATACGGTTCCCGACTGGCTCACGGCGATTGACCGACCGATCGTCCTGGTCACAACGTCATCGCAAAAGCAGGCCGATGCGAAGCTCGTCGCAACCGCGATGGCTGCGCTCGCGGATGAACCGGTACATGTGGTCGCGACGCTGCCCGCGGGGCTGACCAAGCGACGTCACACTCGGACCGAATGCGACGGTGTGCGAATTTGTGCCGCACGGCCCTCGTATTGGACCGCGCGGGTGTGCTGTAACCCACGGCGGGATGGGCGCGACCCAGAAAGGCCCTCGCCGCGTGGCGTTCCGGTGTGCGTGGTGCCGTTTGGGCGCGACCACCTCGAGGTTGCACGGCGGGTCGAGGTGGCCCGCTGCGGCACCCGCTTGCCGGCGAATAAGCTGACCACGGCTCGGCTGTTGGCTAACGTTCGACAAGCGATGACCATGACCGACGGCGCGCGACGCGTGGCGGCGGGTTTCGCAGCGACCGGCGGCGTCGCCCGTGGCGCTGACCTCATCGAGCAACGTGTGCTCAGGAACCGCGCTCAGCTTCGCTGGCAACGGGCCTCGAGGGCGGCACCCGTCCTCGCTAGAGCGTTGTCGGTCAACGGGTCCCCGACCTGGTTCAACAGATACAGTCTGGCTTATGCCATCTGACCTACGGTAGTTCGCATGATGGGCGTCAGCGGGCTGATCTCGACCCGCTTTGCTGAAGCGTTGTGCGCCGGCTGGAGGCAACATCTTTCGGCCCCGCGTCAAGTTTCAGGACGGGCTCGTGACACCAATCCGTAGCGACCTCACCAGGCTGCCCGGCCGCATTAACCCCCCCACGACCGGCCCCAGCCGGCATCGACGTCTTAGGGATTGCCAGTCAGGCCGGGGTTTGCGGTGCGCCCAGGTGGCATGTTCGTTGTCGGGCTGTGGTGGCGTAGACAGCCGTGAAGATTTCCGACGACGCGATTGCCTAGCCCGCTTGCGGATTGACTTCCGACAATTTGTTGATGATGTGGGATCGCTGTGTTGTGCCGAATTCTCAAGCAGCTAGGCTGATTCGTTTGTAGTCACGGCGCGCATCCGCGGTCCGGTGCGCGGAGTCTGTTGCCGCATGCGGGGCTGCGGACCGCCTGGCGAGAGATCGCGGGGGCGATAACCTCATCGCTACAGCCTTCTGCGACAGAGCATCTGGCGATCGGGGCCAGGGTCCGCCGGATCGGCGATCATGCCAAAGCAATTGCCGACCCTGCCGCGCGGGTCACCGCGCTCTCCCCGTCCCAGCGCCCAACTGAGAAACCAGACCAGGAAGAGGCGTTGTTGGTACAGCGGCCAGCAGCGCCGGCCAGCGCGCCCAATGCAGCCAGCCTCAGCTGCTCTTTTGCAGCTAGCCGTGGGCACAACAGATTCCGGCTGGCAAGTAAACGTACTTCGCCGATATGCAGCGGTGTTGGGCGTTAGCGATGACGACGTCGCCGTGGTTGGACCGCGAATGTGGGAACCACGCGCAATCAACCATGTCGAAAGGAATTAATCGATGGCGGAGATAACCAGCCCGGGGCGTTGACCGGGGTGGGTGATCGATTTCGCGACGGTGGTGATGGCCCCCGTATGCCTGGCTCACACCGCCGAGCTTCTCGCCGAGCTGGCCGCGGCGACGCCGGAAGGAAGACAGCACGAGCAGCACCGAAGTAGCGACCGAAGTACGTACCGAGCGGGTCGGTTCGAGCTTGCTCATCACCATCGACCGGCCCAAGGCGCGCAACGCGGTCAGCGCCGCGGTGGCCGCCGGGGTGACACCGCCGCGCTGGATGAGCTGGGAAGCCGACACCGGGCTGCGGGTTGGCGTGCTGACCGGCGCGGGGGCACCCCTTCTGCACCGGTATGGACCTCAAGGCAGCCCTGAAGCGGCGAGACCCCCGAGGTGCCCGGCCGCGGATTCGCCGGACTGACCGAAGGCCCAGCTGAGCAAGCCGCTGATCGCCGCGGTGGAGGTTACGCCCCGGGTGGTGGCTTCGAGCTGGCATTGGGTTGCGATTTGATCGTGGCCGCCGAGGACGCCAAGCTCGGCCTGCCCGAGGTCACGCGCGGGCTCATCGCGGCCGCGGTGGCGGAGTGATCCGGCTGCCCAAGCGCGCCCGTATCACCTGGCGATGGGAGTTCCCGCTGACCGGCCAGCCGGTCGGTGGGCGCCAGGGTGCGGAGCTGGGCGTCGTCAACCAGGTCACCGCCCCGGCGAAGCCGTCGCCGTCGCCCTGAAGCTGGCCGAGCAGCTCACGCTGAACGCTTTCCCACTGGCGTTGACCGCGGTGAAAGAAGATGGTGCGCGCCGCCGACGGTGTGCCGGAGGCCGACGCATTCGCGGTGCAGCGCAAGGTATTTACCGACCTGATGGCCTCGGCCGACGTCCGCGAGGGCATGACCGCCTTCTGCCGAGCGTCGCGCCCCGCAATGGAAAGGCAAGCGGACATGAGAGTATGACGGCCTGCCGCGGGTGCAGGTCATCTCCGCGTGAGCCACATCCTGACCGATTTCACCCTGGCTCCGGTCAAGCCGGTTTTCGACTACCTGAAAGAGAGTTAAGCACGAAATGACACTGCAATTCCCGCACCGCCGCCGTAATCGGGGCGGGCACCATCGGGCTGTGCCTGGGCGGCGCTGTTCGCCGCGTACGGGCTGACCGTGCGGGTCAGCGACCCCCGCCCGGATCTGGCCGATGCCATCGCCGAGGCGGTGGGCGAGTTCGGCCCGCAGTTGGCCTCCAGGGTTGAACGTCGACAGCCTTGGGCTGGCCAAGCGGGTGCATGTGGCCAGCGATGCTAGCGATGCGGCACGCGACGCCGACCGTCCGTGCAGGAAAACGGTCCCGAGAACGTCGAGTTCGCAGCGCGATTTGTTCGCCACGCTGGTGCGCGACGCCTGAAGCATGCGCTGCTGGCCAGCTCCTCCTCGGCGATCCCGGCCACCGCGTTCACGGGGGAGATCGAGGACGCCGGCCGCATCCTGATCGGTCACCCGTTCAACCGCCGCACCTGGTTCACGCTGGTCGAAATCGTGCCCGGCAAGCACACCAGCGAGGACGCCGTGTGCCGCTGCTGGACTCCTACACCTTCCCGGGGCGCACCCGGTCTCGTTGAGCGCAAGAGAAATGCCCGGGTTCGTCGGCAACCGGTTGCAGAATGCGCTCAACCGCGAAGGCCAGCTACCTCGTCGAGCAGGGCGTGGTCACCCCGGAAGACCTCGACAAGGTGGTCACCACCTGCTGGGCATCCGCTACGCCACCATCGGGCCGTTCCTCAGCGGACAGCCTGGGCGGGGGCCCCGGCGGCTACCGCCACCCGCCGACCACATCGGCAAAGAGATGGACAAGATGCAACTCGGCGAAGTCACCCAAGACCCGAAGGTGCGGGAACGGCTCATCGAAGCCGTGGAGAAGACCCTACGGGTCTTCCTCATACACCCAACTCTCCGAGGAACGCGACCGCAACAACTTGCGGTGCTAACCGCCCTGGCCAGTGTCAACCACAAGAAAGAGCAGTGGATATGACCACCACCGTAAACGGCCGCCCAACTGGGCTTGTCGGCGACTTCTACAACTTCGAGACGCTGCTCTCCCCTGGAAGAACACAAGATCCTGCTCAAGGCCCGTACCTTCCTGCGCGACGAGATCGCCGCTGGTCAACGAATACTGGGCCAAGGGCGAGTTCCCATTCGAGATGATCGACAAGTTCGCCACAAGCGGGCTCGGCGGGCTGGCCTACGACGGCTACGGCGAGGCAAACCGGCGGCTAGCAACCTGCTCACCGGCATGGTGGCGGTCGAGCTGGCCCGCGTCGACCCCTCGGTGTCGGTGTTCTACGGTGTGCACAATGGCCCGGCGGGCGACTCGATCTATGACGGCGGCAGCCAGGAGCAGCGCGACAGGTTCCTGCCCGCGATGACCGCATTCCAAAAAGATCGGCGCGTTCGGTTGACCGAGCCGCTGAGCGGCTCCGATGCCTCGGCGGCTTGCGCACCACCGCCAAGCGCGAGGGCGACACCTGGGTCTCAACGGCGCCAAGCGCTGGATCGGCAACGCCACCTTCGCCGACTACGTGGTGATCTATGCCCGCGACCTCGACGGACAGCAACGTCAAGGCGTTCGTCGTTGAGAAGGGCACCCTGGGTTCAGCCCGGTGAAGATCGAGAACAAGGTCTCGTTGCGGATCGTGCAGAACGCCGAGATCACCCCTGACCGATGCGCGGGTGCCCGAGGCCAACCGGCTGCAGAACATCAACTCCTTCAAGGATGTCGCCAAGATCCTGCGTTTCACCCGCACTGCGGTGAGCTGGATGTCGGTGGGCGTGATGGTCGGCGCCTACGAACATGCCCTGATTACGCCAAGAAGCGTGAGCAGTTCGGCAAGCCGATCGCCAAGTTCCAGATGATCCAGGACCTGCTCGTCAAGAGCCTGGCCAACATCACCGCGTCATGGGGCATGGTGGCGCAGCTGGCCCGGCAACAAGACGCCGGCATCTTCGATGACGCGCAGGCCGTCCCGGCCAAGTTGTATGCCACCGCCCGGATGCGCGAGGTGGTGACCTGGTCCCGCGAGATCTGCGGCGGCAACGGGATCGTGCTCGACTACGACGTCGCGCGGTACATGGCGGACTCCGAAGCCATCTACTCCTTCGAGGGCACGTACCAGATGCAAACCCTCATCGTCGGCAAAGCGATCACCGGGCACAGCGCCTTCGTGTGAGTCGAACAGGACCGGTCCGGCCTTGACGCCGGGGCCGGTTCTGCGCTCGTCTACTGAATTCTCCGTCAACGCCACAGCCGGCTGTATCGCCCAACGTTGTTGTGGCCAGAACGGTTGCACGGACCGGCCCCAAGCAGCCCGACGGCGCCGGCTCCTGTCGTCGGGTCCAACGCTCCATCCTGACATCGCGATGATGATCGCCGCCGGCCACACTTGGGGCGGTGTCAGCCCGCGGAACGACGACCTGCCTCACGCTAACCGGAGAACCAGAAGTCAATGCCTCACGTCAAAGCAGAAGGTGCATTATCGAATGACAACGGAAAGCGATGACCCAAAGTCTGCCTCCAAGGCCGAATTGGGCATACCACGGCCGGAGGCCGATGCGTCAGTGTGCAGGATTCACTAGATGTGGCGGCAGTCGGCGGGTGGCAACCGGACCGTCCGCCGCGTCGCCATCGTCGTTGAAGCGCGGGCCACGATGCACGTCACAGACGATTTGCTCAGATTGTCGGCCGCCTCGGTTCCGCTCCATCGCCTCGGCGGTGACCGGTACGTTTCTGTTCGTCAATCGCAGCGGCCGGCGCATCGAGCGGCTCAGGGCCCTAGCTGAAGTTCATACCAGTTTGCCTGCGCAATCTCAATCCGAATCACGCTCTGCAGCGCGCTATTCTCTGGCAGCTGTGGGAGGTAGAACTATGGGTGTCGCCGTGGTTCCGATTGGTGAAACTGTACCTGTACTTGACGGGCGGGCTGTTCCTGTTGCTTTGCGTGGTTGGCACCTTCCCCAAAAGCCTTGGGAATTCCCACGATTTCGTCGCCGCGGACACGCTGGATCTGCGTCGGTCTGACCGTCGTCGGCCCCATCCCGCCGTACGCCGCCTACCGACGGCACAGGCGTAAAACGACACTTCCCTACCGGGACGCCATTAAGATCTTGACTCCATGGATGGGCGGAGCCCGCACCCGTCGAGTGGCGGCGGCGGCGCCGACTCGAACCAGCTGGAACGAAGCGTGATCGCAGACACGATTGAGGCTTTCGACGCCACCCGTAATGGGCGTGCCACTGGCTATGCCGGCTGAGTCATCGATGAGACAGGCCACAAACGATCGCATTGCCGACTCGACCAAGCGTGAGTAGGCCACACAACTTCGCTGTGGATCTGAAATCCACGTCGCTGCGCATCATCGCGGCGCCATCTATGCCGGCGCTTGATATTGCAGACGGTGCAGCTGAGCATAGACGCCGTTGAGCGCCAATAATTGCTCGTGCGTGCCGTCTTCGGCTACTACGCCGTCCGTTGACGACGATGATCTTGTCGACGTTGCGTAACGTGCTGAGGCGATGGGCGACGTGTGATGACGGTGCGGCCCTTCATGAGCCGCTCGAGGGCCTCGATCACTAGGTGTTCTGACTCAGAATCGAGCGCCGCTGTGGGCTCGTCGAGGATCAAGATGGGGTTGTCGCGGATCAGGGCCCGGGCGATCCTGATGCGCTGGCGTTGACCACCCGAGAGCGTAAGACCTCGGTCGCCGATCAGGCTGTCGTAGCCCGCAGGCATACGAGTGGATGAACTCGTGGGCGCTGGCGCTTTTAGCCGCTTCCACGATTTCCTTCTCGGTGGCATCCGGTCGCCCGAAGGCGATGTTATCGCGCACGCGTCCCGCGCAACAGCACGGTGTCCTGCAGCACAAAGCCGATCTGGGATCGAAGTTCGCGGAGCTTGTAGTCGCGGATGTCCACACTGTCGATCGTGATGCGGCCGGCGTCGCGGGGTCGCGGAAGCGCGCGATGTGGCTGATGATGGTGGATTTGCCGCCACCGGTGGGACCGACGATGCCCACCATCTGGCCGGAGCTTGATCGCGAAGGTGATGTCGCGTAGCACCGGCACCGCCGGGTCATAGCCGAACTGCACATGCTCGAAGGCAACCTCGCCGCGAAACCGTGGGGGATTCTTCGGGACGGGCCGCTCGGGAATGACCTTGTCGGCATCACTGACCGCAAGCACCCGCTGAAAAGCCACCGACACATGCGCGATCGTGGTAGTCATCTGGGGCAGAGCGCGCGCACTGGCTGAAAAAACCGTGGCCAGGTAGGCGAGAAACACAGTCAGCGTGCCCAGCGTCATCGTGCCCGCCACGATCAGCAACGAGCCCCGCCACAACACCAGACCCGTACACACCGCGATCACCAGGCTGACCACCGGCGTAAGCAGCGTATGACACCTTGTACGTGCGCAGCCACGCAGTCACATTGGCCATGTTGGCCTTGCGGACCCGGTGCTCTTGGCGCTCCTCGGCGGGAATAAGCCTGCACCACCACCATCGACTGGAGGCCTTCCTGAAGGGTGGACACCAGCTCGGACTGGTGGATTCGCAACTCGTGCACCGCGGTCCGGATGGCCTTGCTGACGTGCACAGACGAAGACGGCTAGCGGCGGCGCGACCGCGAGCGCGATCAGCGCGAAATCCCAGCGCAGCCAGAACATCACGATAACCATGCCGACGAGCGTCAGGGTGTCGGTGAAAATGTTGAGCGTAGATGCCGACGCGAAGCGCTGAATCGTCTCCACGTCTCCAGTCAGCGTGCTCAGGATCGTACCGACCCGAGTGGTGTCGTAATAGGCGAGCGACAACTCCTGCAGATGGTGATATAGCCGCACCCGCAGATCGCTGCCGATGCGCTGACCCATTCTCTCGGTGAAGTAACTGGCCGCATACATCGCCGCGCCGGTCACCACCGCGATCAGCACCGTCACGATCCCCGCCGCCTCGGCGATGTGGACCTTGCTATCCCCGCCCAGCATGGGCAGCAGCCAATCAATCCATTTCGGAGGAGGGTGACTTCCCGCCACGTTGTCGATGATGGCCTTCAACGCAGCCACGGCGCCGCCAGGCTCATCACGGTCTCCACGAGCATCGCGGCCACAATCACCACGAGAGTCCGGCGGTGCGGACGAAGCAGGTCACGAACAAGCGGCCGCATAGCAGGGGACTTGGGAGTCACGCTTCTGAGCGGTCGCGAGGACGCCCTACGACCGTCATCGAACGGCGCCCCACGCCGGATTACCGCAGTCCATCGTCGGCGTGGACCGCGGACGGGTCGTTGGTGTACCTCCTGGGCATGGATCGAACCAGCGCGCTTAGGTTCGGCTCCATTTCTCGGTTTGGGTCAGCCGCAGCAGATAGCCAAACGCTGGTAGCATCGATTACGACGGCGAGCGCGACGACGACGAGCAGTCCGCCGAGGGTGGCGTCGGCACCTGCGGCCTGGGTGATGGTGAGCTGATCGACCAGGATCCACGGGTACTGTCCCACACCGCACGCGGCGACGACGGCGCCGACCGCGGTGACCGCGAAAGCCCGTGCAATGGAATACATTCGGCGGTAGAGCAGCGCGAGAGTAGATCGTACCGGCACCCGCTGCGAGCACTACGCAGCGTGCAGGCCGGCACCGAGCAACCCACGGCTGAGCGTCGGTGCGTCGTGCAGGATGGGATAAAGCCCGGCGAACACTGATGACGCCTGCGGCAACTCCTATGGCAAGGGTGCGCTTTCGCAACCGTTCAACCAATCGGGATGGCCGGTGCGGGCGGCGTCGGCGGTGAGGAACACCCCGGCCAGGAAGATGCAGGTGGTGACCGCAAGGCAGCCACCGACCAGCGATGTCGGGTTGACCCAGGATCCGATCGGGTCGCCGTATCCGCCGGCCGGTATACGCCCGGATGCGATCGCCCCGGCCACTGTACCCAGGAAGAACGGTGTGATCACCGACGAGGCAGCGAAGATCGCGCCGAAAACCGCGCCTGGCGCAAAGGTTTCGGCGGACTTGCGGAACGCGAAATTGGCTCCCCGGCAACACGATCCCCGCCAAAGCCAGCATAAGCGGGATGAACAGCGTGGTCATCGCGGCGGCGAAGGCGGCCGGAAAAGCGGTCCACCATATCACCAGCACGTAGATCAGCCACACATGGTTGGCTTCCCACACCGGTCCGATGCTGTGGTCGACCAGTGTCCGCATTTCCGCACCGCGCACACCGCCGCCAGCGGTCAAATCATAGAAACCAGAACCGAAGTCGGCCCCAGCGAATAGCGCATAGGCGATGACGCCGACGAACATGGCGACAGCGACAGCGCCGGCCAGGGTCATCGGACCGGCTCCGGTTGCTGTTCATTTGACGTGGCGGCCACGACGGCCGGGGCATACGGGCTGGGCAGGTCCTCGTCGCCGGCGCGCCACCGCCGGGCCATCGACCGCAGCACCACGTAAGCCGCGATCGTCATGCCGGTGTAGAGGATGAGCACCCCCGCGTAGCTCCACCAGATTCCGGTGCTCATACTGGCCGCGTCGGTGGTGCGCAGCACCTGCCACACCACCCAAGGTTGACGGCCCACTTCCGTTGTCACCCACCCTAGTTCGAGTGCGGCGATGGCCAGCGGGCCGGCGATGACGCAGAACCGCAGGAACCAGCGGTTGCTCAGCAGGTCGTGGCCGCGCCGGCGGGCCACCCAGAACAGAAGAACAACCAACACGAGCAGGGTGCCGATCCCCACCATCGCCTGAAACGACCAGTGCGTGAGGTTGACCGGTGGCCAGTCGGCTCGGGGCACGCTGTCCAGCCCCGGAACCGCCGCGTCGTATGAGCCACGCGAGATGAGCGAGCCGGATCTTCGGGATCTCCAGCGCCCACCGGACCCGATCGTCGATCAGCAATCCGCCGAATTTCAATGGCGCGGGCCCCGGCTCGGTGGTGGCGGCAAGCTCCCACGCCGCGAGTTTGGCCGGCTGGTGCGCGCCGGTCTGCAGGCCCAGCACGTGCCCGATGAGTGGTTGCACGAGGGTGGCCGCGCTGGCGAACACGAACGGCACGGTGAGCCCAGGCGGTGATGGGCGTCGGTGCGCCCGCGCAGCGACCCGGCGGCATACACCCCGGACACCACCAGCCCGACCACCATGAACGCGCCGACTCCACATGTGCAGAAACTGCAGCCACACCGCGTCGTTGAACATCGCCGCCCAGGGATTGACGTCGGTGACCACCCCGTCGCGGAGGGTGAACCCGGTGGGGTTGTTCATCCAGGCGTTCACCGACACCACACAAAACGTGCCGACGATGCCCGCGATGGCCATCGGAACCAGCATGAGCAGGTGCAGCCGCGGGCGGCATGCGGCCCCACCCGCCCAGGAAGATGCCCAAGAAGATCGCCTCGACGAAGAAGGACAATCCTTCAAACGCAAACGGCAGGCCGAGGACGTCGCCGAAGCGGCCCATCAGCCCGGGCCACAACAGACCCATCTCGAAACTGAGCACCGTTCCCGATACCGCGCCGATCGCGAACAACACCGCCGACACCTTGGACCACCGCCTGGCCAGCCGCACCGCGACCGGGTCGTTGCGCACGATCCCGCGCCGGTACATCACGAAAGATCATCGTCGGGAACGCCACCCCGAAGCACGCCAAGATGATGTGCCACCCCAGCGACACCGCCATCTGTTCACGGGCCGGCAACAGGCCTGGCGGTGCGTCGGTCGCCAGAATCAGTGATGGTGTCGTTGAATGTCATTCCTGCCCCTGCGGCCTTCGGAAGCTGGACGCCTTCGCTTGCGGTGAATTGGGCCTCGGCTTCAGAGACCAATCCCATTGACAACATCGGTGCGCGGAAAGAAGACGTCGGTGAGATATGCGAGCTCCGACCGCCCAGCGGTTGGCGAGCCGGGGGAGGGCATAGGAGATGATAGCCGCGGGCGGCGAGCTTGGCGGGATAGCCCGACAGGTGTATGCCCAGCGGGTTGGCGACGGCATACCGGGGACCCAGGTCGACGACCAACCCCTTGTCGCTGCGTGGCGGTAGTCCTCCGGTTTGCCATAGCCCAGATTGGCGGCGACGTTGCGGGCCAGCGCCTTACCCTTGACGGATGGCGTGCTGGGCGGTGGGCGGGGTGGATCTTGCCCGGCTGGGTCAGGTCCGGAACGGCCGCCGCGCGTCACCGCGGCGAACACGTCGGAGTGGCCTGGTACCTGCAGATCGGCCTGCACCTTCAACTCGGCCCCTTTCGGTTTCCAACCCCAGCGTGGCGATCAGCGGTGACGGGGTCACCCCGGTCACCCACGCCACCGTCCGGGTGTCGACGCGTGAATCATCGCTGAGCACGACATGATCCGTATACACCGCCTTGAGCGTTGTGCCCAACCGCACATCGATCTCCGCGAGAGCGCAGCACCCGCATCGCCCCATCGCCGAGCTTGGGGCCCACCTCGGGCATCACGTGGTCGGCGAGGTCCAGCAACACAAACCGCACCGAGGCACGATCGAAGCCCATCTGCTTCGCGGCGGCATCAGCCAGGGCGCGCAGCTGCGCCGCCAACTCGGAACCCGAGTACGACGCACCGACGATGACAATCGTGCGCCGCGCGGCTGCGCGCGCGCCGGGTCGTCATCGATGTGGGCTAGTTCCAACTGCTCCAGCACGTGATCACGCAGGTACAGCGCCTCGGCCGCGGACTTCAGGCCCCGGGCATGGGGTGGCCAACCCGGGTGATATCGAACAGCCGGGTCACCGATCCCGGGGTCAACACCAGCCGATCCCACGACAGCGTCCGTATCCGGCCCTCCGGATCGGTGAACGCCAGCGTGTGCCTCATCGAAGTCCACGCTGTCCACCCGGCCGCGCACCGTCCGCACGCCTTTGAGCGTTCCGGCCAGCGGGATGGTGACAAACCCGGGTCGATCAACCCGCCGGCCACATCGGCCAGCAACGGCGCGTAGAGCAGGTAATCGACCGGCGACACAATCGTCACCGTCACATCCGAGGCATGCGCCCTGCGTAACCGCCGGGTCAGCCGGCGGCGCACTGAAACCGGCGAACCCGCTGCCGACAATCACCACCGAGGTGGCCGGTGCCGCGTTCTGCGGTTGACGGTGATGCGGGACTGCGGTCATATCTCTTCTCCTGTTTGGTATTCGGGTACCCACATGGTGTCGAGGATCGCCCGCACGAGGTCGTGGTGTTTTGGTGGCCACGCCGTCTTCGACGGCGGCGTGGTAGACGGCTGCGGCGACAGCCGTGGAGATCTCCCGCAGATTCTCCATGTCAGGTAGCAGCGCCGCGCCTGGCCCCGTCGGATCTGTCTTGCTGGCAACGGCTTTCGCGGCGGCGTCGAGCATGTTCTGGTGACTCGCCGCGCGCCTGGCGAATGATGACCCCTCGGCCGATCCCGGGAAACACCAGCACATTGTTGGCCTGACCTGATTCGGTAGGTGGTGCCGTTGTATCTCCACCGGAGCGATGGGACTGCCGGTGGCCACCAGCGCCTTGCCGTCAGACCAGGCAAGCACATCGGCCGGCATGGCCTCCATGCGCGAGGTCGGGTTAGACAGCGGCATGATCACCGGCTGCGGGGTCGAGGCGCCCATCGCCTCGATGACATCCGGCAAAGGCGCCGTGCACCGTCGAGGAACCAAGCAGGATGGTCGGCGCGGCCATCTTGATGGCCTCCAACAGCCCGACCTGCTCGCCGGCCGAAACGCCCAGCTGCGCGCGATCTTTAGCGTAGGGCTTCTGGAAGTCGCGCAGATCGTCCATGTCGTTAAACAGCAAGCCTGGCCTGTCGATCGGCCAGATCCGGGCGTTGGCCTGCTCGACGGTGGCGCCGTCGGCCGCCATGGCGTCGCGGATTTGGTCGGCGATACCCAGCCCAGCCGTCCCCGCGCCGAACACAACCACCTGCTGCTCGCGCATCGGGATGCCGGAAACCCGCACCGGCCGAGTACAACGCGGCCATCACCACCGCGCCGGTGCCCTGCACGTCGTCGTTGAACACGCAGTAATCTGCGGCATACGTGTCGAGGATGGCACGCGCATCTCGCCGGCCCGAAGTCCTCGAAATGCAATATCGCGTGGGGGAACAACCGATCCGCGGTTTGAATGTAGTGCTTGATGAACTCGTCATAGACCGCCCCGCGCCGCCGGGGATGCCGATTGCCCAGGTAGAACGGGTCGTTCAGCAACTGATCGTTGTCGGTGCCCACGTCGAGTGCCACCGCGATCGTGCGCCGCGGGTCGATGCCGCCGCCGGCGGTGTAAAGCGCCAGCTTGCCGACCGCGATCTCAATGCCATTAACCCCCCAGTCGCCGATGCCCAGGATCGCCTCGGCGTCGGTGCACACGATCAGATCGACGTCGTCGGGCCCGGAGCCCCAATGTCTGGAAGGCTTCGGCGATTTCGTCGGGTTGGTCGATGGACAGATAGAGGCCCCGCTGACCGCGAAACTCGTCGGAGAATTTCTGGATCGCCTCCCGACCGTCGGCGTGTACACCACCGGCATCAACTCGGTCAGATGATCCGACAGCACCTTGAAATACAGCACCTCATGGCGGTTGCGCAGCTGATCGAGAAGCAGATTGCGATCCAAATCGGTGCCCAGCCTCTGCAGCTGCTGCCACACCCGTTGTGCTTGCTGCTCCAGGGTGAGCACCGCGGAGGGAAGCCGGCCGGTCAGACCGAGGTTGAGGCGCTGCTCACGAGTGCGAACCCCACGCCGCGGTTGACGCTAGGCGTGGCCAATGCGGCGAGGACATGTGGAAATGCGGTAGCCACGATCGTTGCCTCTTGCCTCATCGGGGAGGGCATTCCATTCAATGAGTTCAGGGTTCGGCGACGGCAGCGCCGGAACGCCACGCGCCGGGGTCAGGTGATAACCACGCCCGGCGATTACATGTGTCTCCTTGTACCCTCACCGCGCGGCACCCCAGGCAGTGGACCTGGGGCCGCGCCAACGGTGGCCATGGCTCCTAGGTTCGCGGTCCAAGCGCGCAGCTGTCGTCAGCGCTAGCGGCCAACATGCCGCCGCCATCGCCATGCGGCATAACGGGCCCGGCCAGCAGGGATCTGCGACCCGGCGCTGTGGCTTCGGCCAACGCCAACCTCTTGGCCACCCAGCTGTTTTGTCTGGGTCACCATCGCAGTCGTTGACAGCCATCGGCGATGAGCGCCCGCAGGCCGCCTTCGACGGGCGCTCTTACAGCTAGCAAGTCAGGCTTCGCATCAAGAATCCCGCTGGAGCCAACCGTTGTCGTCACGGCTAACACCCATCGCCACCTCCTGCCCAGCTGCAGTGGTACCGCGCCATCAGTCAATTCGATTGCAGGCGGCAGGCATAGCGGCATTGCCGCTAGCCATACGATGTGATTGGCGAAGCCACAGCGCCGGGTCGCCCGGCGGCGTGCGCCGCACGTTCATAGCCCGAAGTTCGAAGGCTACCTACTCCCTGCTAGGAGGAAGAGCCAGATCCCTGCTGGCCGGGCCCGTTATGCCGCGGGATGGCAGCGGTGTTGGCCACCAGGGCTGACGACAGTTGTCGCCAGGAACGGGATCCTTGAGCTATGTCGACGTCACCCGTTGAGATCGCAACGGCCGCCCCCAAACAGCGTCGACATTATTCCTGGATAGCCTCACGGTGCGCCGACGGTTCGGTCATTAATGCGGTGACTCGACGCGCCGTGTCTCTTTGAAACAACGGAGGAACTATGTCCACAGTGGAAACGGTCCGCGGGCCGGTCGGGCATCGCCGATCTGGGCAAGGTGCTGATGCATGAGCACGTATTTGTCCTCGGCACCGACGTGCGGCAGAACTATCCCGACTATCCGAATCCCTGGGATGAGGACGCGCGGGTGGCGGACGCGGTGGAGAAGTTGCGCGAGTGCAAGGCGCGCGGCATCGACACGATCGTGGATCCGACGGTCATCGGACTGGGCCGCTACATTCCTCGAATTCAGCGGATCAACGAACAAGTCGACCTCAATATTATCGTGGCAACTGGCCTATACACCTACAACGAGGTGCCGTTCCAGTTCCATTACACCGGGCCCGGATTGGCCTCTTCGACGTGCCCGGAGCCACTGGTGGAACTGTTCGTGAAGGACATCCGGGAGGGCATCGCGGACACGGGAGTCAAGGCGGCGTTCCTCAAGTGCGCCATCGAGGAACAAGGCCTCACGCCAGGCGTCGAGCGGGTGATGCGCGCGGTCGGACAGGCTCAGGTCGAGACGGGCGTGCCCATCACCGTGCACACCAACGCCCACACGCAGTCTGGGCTTGTGGCCCAGAAGGTGCTCGCGCAGGAGGGCGCCGATCTGACGAAGGTGGTCATCGGCCATTCCGGCGATTCGACGGATCTGGACTACCTCTGCGCGATGCTGCCGATGCCGGTTCCTATCCTCGGCATGGACCGCTTCGGCCTGGATGCGTTGTGTTCCTTTGAAGATCGAGTCAACACGGTCGTCGAACTGGTCCGCCGTGGCTACGCGCAGAACATGGTCCTGGCCCACGACGCGTCCTGCTTCACTCGACTGGTGGTCCGAGGAGCGCAGCGCCGCAGCGTTGCCGAACTGGAACTTCACCCACATCAGCGATGACGTGCTACCGGCATTGCTCGACCGCGGTGTCAGCGAAGAACAGATCACCACGATGCTGGTGGAAAACCCACGCCGCTACTTCGAAGCCGCGAAATGACCGTAGGCCATGGCTCCTAGATTCGCGTCGTTCCAAGGTGCAGCAGTCATCTGCGCTAACGGCAACGCCGCTGCCATTGGCGGCGTAACAGGCCGGGCAGCTTGCATCTCGCACAACCTGTCAGCTGTAAATGGCAGTCCACTCGGGCGCTCCCGCGGCAGAACGCCAGCGTCTTCTGACGGCTCGTCAACGGGGATGCTGACGATAGCGACGTCCCAACTTCGTGGACTGACGAGCCGGAGACGCCCGTCAAGCGCCTCGACGCGATCGGTCGGGAAGCCGATAAGCCCGGATCCGTTGCCAGCGTCGGCTCCGCCGATGCCGTCGTCGCGAAACAGAGATTTCGAGGGTGTCGCCATTATCTGACTGCGCGCACGGTTATCTTGGATGCCTGGGCGCGTGCTTGGCGGCATTCGTCAGCGCGCTTCAGCCACCACGTAATACGCGGCAACTTCGACAGATTCAGGCAATCGCATATTGAGGGCGAGATCGAGAGTCACCGGAACGGCGAGCGGCGGGCCATCGTCTCGATGCCGGGCCTAATCCGCCCGAGCCAGGATGGCTGGATGAATCCCGCGGAGAGTTCGCGAAGTTCTTCTGAAATGTCGGTCAAAACCCGACTACGATTCGAGACAGCCGACTCTTGAAGTCATCGAGTTCGGGGCACCTGCGCCTGCGCCATCCGCACTTCAATCGCCAGCGACACCAGCCGCTGCTGGGCGCCGTCGTGCAGGTCGCGTTCCAGCTGACGCCGCGCGTCATCGGCGGCCGTGACGACCCGTTTGCGTGAGGCGTTCAGTTCCGGCGCGCGCGGCAGTGTTGGTGGGATCGCGGCAGGCGGCCAGATCCGCGAGGTCGACCGTGGACGCAGTCCTCTGTGGTGGCGTGGCAACGGCTGCGGAGGCCAGGCGGAGGCAACGACGGCCAACCCCCACACCCGACCATCGACAACGATCGGCGCCCCGACCGCGTGCGTCTGCTGTGGCTATCGACGCGCGCCGCGCTGCCCAGGTGGCTAACACTCAATCGCGGCGACGTGGTCGACCTCGGGCGAGTACCGCCTGCCAGCCACGGCTGCCGCCGTTTGCGGGTCGTCGCGACCACCGACTATCGTGCGCCGCGCCACTCGAGGCTCGCAGCGCAGATACCGCCGCGTTCTTCGACCCGCACGCACGCGGGCCATTTCGTCGGCAATACCGCGGCGGGGACACCTCGGCCGGGGCTCAGCTCACACGGGCGACGAGTGCTTCGCCGACCGCTGAATGCGCGCGTCGTGCCTGGCGAGCGCAGTGATCCGGTCCAGGCTGCCCTCCAGCGCTGGGGCGCGGGCGGTGGCAGCCGCGATCGCGGTCGCAACCAGATCGGCGCGAACTCGCCGATACGCGCCTCCGTGTCCGGCGGCAGGGCCGCGACCGCGGCGACCCGACTACACGCCAGACCTCCACGTCCGTGCGTTGACAACGACGTCGGCGCCCTACCCGGGCCACGGCAGCCCGAGCTCCCGGACCCAGCCTGCAACGGAACCCGGGGTACGGTCGCGGATCTCGATTCGGGCGGGGCGACCGCTGCTCAGCACCCGCGTTGCGATGCTGTCGCCCTCCAAGGTGAGGCGCTCTCCCCGCCGGAGCCTCGCCGGGCGATCCGTCGTCGTAGGCGCCGACGACGCGTCAGTCGCATCGTCGGGCTCGAAAGTGCACACCACTCGCGTGGACGTACGTCAAGGCATCGCGCCATTTCCGCGGCGACTTTCGAAACAGTATCCGACGGGCTGACGCCACGGGGCGACCAGCGTGGCGCGACCCGCCGCAAAAGCCGCTTGCTGTGCGGCCAGCGCCCTTGAAGTCCGCGCTTCGCCTACAGATCCGCCGCTGCTTCACCCGACTCGAGCCTTGTCTCCTTTCCTTCACGCCTTGCTTTTCTCGGGGCCGAGGCTCGCAGGCTACTGAGCACATGTCTTCGGGACAGCTAACGCCTAACAGCCCTGCGCGGCAGCGGCAGCCGCCATTTCCCAGCCAGCTGCCAATTTTGGCCCTTCGCTGGGCCGCTGATGAACCCGCAGGCTCCAGCGTCGTTATCTCCGTGCGCCCGCAGGCAGCGTTGGCTGGCCGCTGCAGGCCTGCAAGGCAACGCATGTTCCGGTGGTGGGCCATAGTTGAGCCGCCACGACGCAACGCCCGGCGCCAATGGCCGGTAGCACTCACGAGCACGTGCAGCAAGGACCGCAACTCTGAAGCCACGGTCCGGCGTTGGGCCGTGCCTCCTGGTCCGGAAGCGCTTTGGGCGGCCCGACAGATCGATGCCTTTCAAGGAGACAAACGGGATCCGCACCGAGGAGAGGTGCTCGCGATGACAATCCTCACTGACCCCGACCGCCGAGCGAAAATTGTCGCTTTTCCATCAAGGGCGCGAGGCCGACGGATACCCGGCCGAGACCATCGAATTTCGCATGCAAGCAGGTGATGGCCGTGACTGGCATCGTCTTCGGCCTGTTCGTGCTGTTGCACATGATCGGCAACCTGAAGGCGCTACCTCGGCCGCGGAGGCATTCGACGACTACGCGGTGTGGCTGCGCCGCATGCTCGAACCGGCGGTCTCCGTATTCCAGTGTGCTGTGGGTGATCTGGGCGGTGCTGCTGGCCTGCCTGGTCGGGCACGTGACCTGCGCGTACCATCCTCGTGGCTGTCGCGCGCGTGCAGCGCGGGGCCCGTTCCGCCGAAAAGGGTTGCCGCTGCGCTCGTTTGCGGCCCGCACCATGCCGGTTACCGGGGTGGTGCCTGCTGCTGTTCATCATCTTCCACATCCTGGACCTGACCACCGGAACTCGTCCGGTGGCGTCCGCGGACTACACGCCGATGACCGCGACACGCAGCTTCGCCTACGACAACCTGGTGCACAGCCTCGACCGTCCATGGGTGTCCGCGTTCTACATCGCCGGCGATGCTGCTGCTGGGCCTGCACCTGTCGCACGGCCTGTGGCTCGCGGTCAACGACCTGGGCGCGACCGGCCATCGGCTGCGGCAGGTGTCGGTTGCGCGTCGCCGGCATCGTCGCTATCGCTGTCATGGTGCGGCAACATCTCGCTGCCGATCGCCGTTCTCACTGGAGTGGTGTCATGACCGAATTCCTGCTCGACGACCTACGCATTATCGGCTCGCGCGTGGATGGCGGAGTGCCCGACGGCGATCCCGCCACCGCGTGGGACCGACGCAAGACGTCCTACCGGCTGGTGCCCCCGCTGAATCGGCGCAAGTTCACCGTGATCGTGGTCGGCTGCCGGGCTTGCCGGCGCCGGTTGCGCAGCAGCGCTGGGCGAGCTGCGGCTTCGACGTGGAGTGCTTCACCTACCACGACAGCCCGCGCGCGCGCAGCAGCATCGCCGCCCAGGGCGGCATCAACTCGCCGCGGGCCAGAAAGGTCGACAACGACAGCATCCTGCGGTTCGTCAAAGACACCGTCGAGGGCGGGGACTTCCGGTCCCGCGAGGCCGACTGCTTCCGGCTGGGCGAGGAGAGCATCGCGGGTGATCGACCACATGAACGCGATCGGCGCCCCGTTCGCCCGCGAGTACGGCGGTCAACTGGCGACGCGGTCGTTCGGCGGCGTGCAGGTTTCGCGCACCTACTACACCCGCGGGCAGACCGGCCAGCAGCTGGAGCTCGCGGCGACGCAGGCGCTGTCGGCGCCAGATCGCCAAGGGCAGCGTTCGCCTGCACACCCGCCACGAGATGCTGGATCTGATCGTCAAAGACGGCGTGGCCCGCGGCATTGTCGCCCGTGACATGGTGACCGGGCAGATCCGGCCCTACACCGCCCACGCCGTGGTGCTGGCGACCGGCGGGTACGGCAACGTGTTCGGCAAGTCGACCACTTGCGATGAACTCCAACGCCACCGCGGCGTTTCGCGCGCATCGCCGCGGCGCGTACTTCGCTTCGCCGTGTTTCATCCAGTTCCATCCCACGACCCTGCCGATCAGTTCACCGTGGCAGTCCAAGCGGATGCTGATGAGCGAGTCGCTGCGCAACGACGCACGCATGTGGGTGCCCACGAAGAAGGGTGACGACCGCCCCCCGAACGACATCCCCGAGGACGAGCGCGACTACTTCCTGGAGCGCCGCTACCCGGCGTTCGGCAACCTCGTCCCGCGCGATGTCGCCTCCCGCGCCAACGCCCTGGAGATCCACGACGGTCGCGGCGTGGGCCCGCTGCACAACGGCGTCTATCTCGACCTGCGCGACGCGATCGCCCGCCTCGGCGTCGACGTGATCAATGAGCGCTACGGCAACCTGCTGGACATGTACCACGAGTCCACCGGCGAGGACCCGCGCCAGGTGCCCATGCGGATCGGCCCTGGCGCGCACTTCTCCATGGGTGGGCTGTGGACCGACTTCGACTCGATGTCCAACGTGCCCGGGCTGTTCGTCGGCGGCGAGGCCAGCTGGGCCTATCCATGGGGCCAACCGGCTGGGCGCCAACTCGCTGCTGTCAGCGTGCGTCGACGGCTGGTTCACCCTGCCGGTCACCGTGCCGAACTACCTCGAATCACTATCTGGGCACCGAGCCGCTCTGCCCTCGACGATCCCGCGGTGACCGCCACCGTCGAACGACGTGCAGGGCCGGCGTGGCGACACCTGCTCGACATCGGCGGCAGCCATCCCGCCGACGACTTCCACCGCCAGCTCGGCGACCTGCTCTATGACGCAATGCGGGGTGAACCGCTCGGCTGACGAACTCGACCGACGCCGATCGACCGTATTCAGAAGCTGCGCAAGGAGTTCAACGACGACCTGCGGGTCACCGGCATCGGGAGCCGAGCTCAACCAGGAACTCGAGAAAGCCGGTCGCGTTTCGGACTTCATCGACCTCGCCGAGCTGATGTGTATCGACGCGCTGGACCGCGACGAGTCCTGCGGGCGGCCACTTCCGCGTCGAGCACCAAACACCCGACGGCGAGGCGCAACGCGACGACGCGAACTTCTGCTTCGCGTCGGTGTGGGAACGCCCGACCCAGCCCGGACCCTACATCCGCCACCACGAGCCGCTGACCTTCACCGCCGTGCCACTCGAGCAGAGGGACTACAAGACCAAATGAAAATCACCCTGAAGATCTGGCGCCAGCCGTCCGCCGACACTCGCAGGCGAATTCGAGACGCACCACGTCGCCGACGCCAAGCCGGAGATGACCATCCTCGAGCTGCTCGACCGCCTCAACGACAGCCTGGTGACGCAGGGAAGCGAGCCGATAGCGTTCGAATCCGACTGCCGCGAAGGCATTTGCTGGCACCTGCGGCATCACCGTCAACGGACGCCCACACGGGCCGGTGCCCAACACCACGACGTGCGGACAGCACCTGCGGGACTTCAAAGACGGTGCCGACGGTGCGCCTGGAACCGTTCCGGTCCGCCGCCTACCCGGTCGTTGCGCGACCTGATCGTCGACCGCTCCGCACTGGACCGCGCTCATCGAGGCCGGCGGCTTCGTGTCTGGTGGACGCCGGCACCGCCCCCGACGCCGACACCGTGCAAATCCGCTGACGTGGCCGAGGCCGCGCTGGACTTCGCCGCCTGCATCGGCTGCGGTGCCTGCGTGGCTGCCTGCCCGAACCGGTCGGCAATCCTTGTTCACCGGCGTCAAACTCGCCACCTGTCGCTGCTGCCCGCCACGGGCAACAGGAACGCGAGCGCTCGGGCCCAGTCGATGGGCGCGCAAGCCGACAGAAGAATTCGGGCATTGCACGCTGTTCGGCGAATGCGCGCAAGTCTGTCCTGGCAGAGATCCCGATCACCGTACTCGCTGCATCAACAGGTCGAGCGCCGCCGCGCCAGACGGCCGCCGACATTCTCGTGGATAGTATGCCTGACGCCCATGATGGCTGCGTGAATACGCTCACCAAAGAGCTCTCCAGTGACAGACTGGTCCGGGTGGGCCTGAAGGATGTCTTCTCCTCCGGTGGGCGCACGCGATGCTGACGCACCGGCACGGGCGTGATGCATCGTGATGATTTCAACAATGGGGGGTGCTACTGCGGTGCAGCTGACGGAACGTCATGATCCGGGAGTTACTGCACTGACGAAGAATTCGGCCCGGTGCGTAATGCCCTGAATCTGTCCTCCCGACGGTGAGATGTTGGCGCTGGATGGAGTCTGTTACCAGCTGCGGAGCGACGGCAGCAACGATCGCCGATCCGGAAACAGAAATTCCGTTCGCCGCGGGTCACCTGGCGTTCACGCCGATCACCACAGCCACCGTGAGGTGTCTGAACCATGTGATCGCGTCGCGGGTCGCGACGCTCATCGATGCGGGCGCTGGTTAATAACCTGCAGGCAGCAAAGTTGTTTTGGCATTTCAGCATGATGCGCACCGCACCAGTGACCGAGAGCAGCACCAGCCTTTATCGTCCGTTCACCGAGGCAAAAACTGTGGCGCTGCGCGGCGGAGGTGACGTTCGCCCATGGGTATCGGGACGCTGGCTGGGTTCGACGCCGAGTTCGAGCAAAGGGTCCTTTGGCAGTGGCGGCTACCACCTCGCACTTCATCAACGAGACCAAGCACGGTGGCAGTGCGCCTGACTACCGGTTGTCGCGGCACGGCTCGGAGATCAGTGCGTCCGTTCGAGCCATCTGAGTTTGCAACGCACGTCGGAGTTCCTCAGCGCAACCGACTGGCGCGGACATCGACGCACCGATCCGCCAGACCGAGGGAGGTTGACATGGGGGCAACGAGGTGCGTTCCGCTCAGCGGGTGGCTCGAGACGCCGTCCGCGTACGAAACAACCATGTTCTTGGTGCGCCGGGGTAAATAAAGATCGACGCGTCTTCGACGCGCGCTGGTCGACGGCGGTCCGGAGCTCGTGGTGTGCCGTCGCTGAACAGAACGCTAAGCGTTTGCGGCGCGGCAGGGTCGGCTCACAGGCACCCCGGTGCTGCCTTGGTGACCTCGGGCCCGGGCACCACGAACCCGGCTACCGAGTCGATCGCACCGCGACCACCGAGCAGGACCCGATGATCGCCATCTCCCGCGCGCGGTTGCGCGCGGATCGGCCTTTCGGCGCACCACCAGCCGATGGGACGCGGTGGCGGCGCTCAAACCATCTCACCGGCACAACGGCGAGTCGACGACCAGACAACGTGCCGGAAGCGATCGCCACCCATCCGAGCCGCCACCACTGTGCTCGCGGTGCCGCGGCGGTGGTGCTGCCCGCCGACGTGGTCGATCTCTCGCGACCGCGGCTCTCCATCGTTGCGCCGCCATCACCGGTGTCGCCCCCTGGCGCCGCACCGGCTGGCAGCCGAACGTGCCGCCAACATGATTCGTGGCGCGTAACGGCTCGCCGTGCTGTTTGTAAGTTCGCGCAGTTAGGACCGCCGTGTGCGTGGCGCTGCGCGACCTGCTTTTCGCTCACACTGGATTGCCGCTGGTGGTTGAGACGTTCCAGGCCGCCGGTGTTGTCTCCCCGCGACCCCGAGGATCATTTCGTGGGCCGGGTGGGGCTCTTCCGGCAAACCAGGCGGGCGATATCCGATTTCAGCCACGACGTCTTGGTGACGGTCGGGTTCGACCCGGTCGAATACGATCTGCGCCTGTGGAACACCGATCCACGCCGCACGGTGATTCAGTATCGATGAGGTTCCCGCCGAGCATCGACAATCACCATCAACCCATGCGGCGGAGTTGCGCGGTGGATATCGCCGCACGCTGGGCGAGTTGACCCGGCTGCCGTCAGTTTGCGGCTGTCCGATGGGCGAATGCCGGAGATCGCCAAGCAGCGTGCACTTTGGCGCGTCGATCGACCAGGAAGCGCGTTCACATCCGCAGACTGATGCCGGCTTGAACCCGCGGCGGCGGTGCTCAAGATCCGTGGAATTGGTCGACGATGACGCCACCATCGCCTGATGTGGGTTCGCACTACATCCGTAGTCTTTGACCCTGCGGGTACTGGCCCCGGCGCGGGTGTTGTTCTCCAACGGTCAGCACTTTCTGGGCGTCGCATTGCCGGCGATGGCCGTCGCGATGGTGCGGCTCGGCACCCCAGGTGGTGTCCATTTCGGTGATGGTGATTCCCTCTTAGCCAAGCAGAACTGAACCGCAACCCGTCTGGGGCTTAAATTTCACCCACGTCATCAAGGTGACAAGCAGCCGCTGACATGGTCGCCTTCAAGAGATCCCCGGCGCATGGTTTGCGCCTCGGTGTCGTGAACCTCATGATTACGACATCGGCCACTACGCGGCGGCGTTTATGCCAAAGGGATCCGGGTCAACAGCATCAGATTGCGCCCGAGGGACTCTCAAACAGTCACCGACCGAACCCGGAGTCACAATCATTGACGCCTGTCGCAGGGATCAAGGCAGCCACAACATCGAACTTCAAAGTGCTGGGCTCACCACGGTGTTCCTCGAATGACCCCGGTTGCTTGCCGCGGCGGCCCGGACTAACAAAGCACGGCAGCCTTGAAAGCGTTGCAGGACAAGTGAAACGATTGAGAGACCAGGATAACATCACATTTCACCCAGCATCCGTGATTGGTTCACCGGCATCGATGCTTCAGGTACGCGTGGTGCGAGACCGATTCGATGGGAGCGATCGATGTCCCGGCTGACCGGTACTGGGGGAGCGCAAACGCAGCGTCGCTGGATCCACTGCAACGGTGGCGAATCGGATGCCCAATGAGTTCATCACGCTTTACGGATACAGCCGTGGCGCGCCGCCGCCAACGTCAACGCTGACGCCGGCCAGCCGCCCCAGATGGAAAGCCGATGTGATCTCCTCACGTCTGTGATGAGCCGCACCCACCCTCGAAGATGCAGCCGCTGACCGTGTGGGTCAGGAATGGCTGGGCGGCCCAACCTGACACCGCGGGCTAACCGGGTCGAAGCCGCAACCGAGCTCTACCGGTCGGTGCCGCCGGCGGATACCGGCAGGGCACCGGACTGGAACGCCCCCACAACTTCGACCATGATCGCCGCTGATCGCCCGTACGACCAACAAAACTGTTCACCACCGCGCCCGTCAAGTTCGAGGCGCTTGCGGTCTGACGCGTGTTGTCGCGACGCGCGTTACTGCCAGGGGCGGTCATTGCGCTGATGAAGATCGCCAACGACATCCGCTGGCTCGCGTCGGGCCCGCGCGCCGAATCGGCGAATTGAACCTGCCCGCCAACGAGCCCCTCAGCTCGATCGCGCCAATAACCCCACCCAATCCAGCCGATGGTGATGGTCTGCATCCAGGTCATCACCGATGATAACGCCGTCGCGTTCGCCGGGTCGCAAGGCAACTTCCAGCTCAATGCGATGCGACCATCGTGGATCAATAACTTCCTGGTATTCCGCATGATTCTCGGTGATGCCTGCGAGAAGTTCCAGAATTTTATCGCGAACGACGGCGTCGAGCTCAACATCGCACAACCACAACATGCAACTGAACGAAGTAC